>RCUT01000117.1_pt1 | contig 43511 bp, 56 predicted proteins | sample 2166171 | NCBI WGS metagenome assembly RCUT01 (sample SAMN09932757, study PRJNA488358) | compost metagenome | isolation source: compost soil in 4-hydroxybenzoic | place: Germany: Experimental Botanical Garden | reverse complement strand
ATCCCCAGATGATCGACAGGTTGATGGCTTCCACCGCCATGGACGACAGGGCAAGAGCAATGAGGACGCCGCGAAACATCTCAATGAAATGCAACAGCACCGCGACGGGGCCTTTCGACGGCAGCGGCCGGAAGGGAATGTCGAGCGGCCGTATCAGCGTCTCGAAAGGGCGAAAAATCGTATCTGAAATCGACATGGGCCTCTCGGATCGCGGTTTGGCATCGACGGGGAGGAATCAGCTACGCGTCCGGCATGGAACCATGACCGGCCCTTGACCTCAATTGTAAAGAATAGCTGGTGCGCGCCCTGAACATGGCGTGAAATGAAACGTTCGCACGATCATGCCGATCATCGGCAAGTCGAAGCAGCGAAAATGATTGCGGGTGAACATGCCTGCAATGGAGAGCAGACAAGGCAAAACGGCGCAAAATCAACGTTTAACGGTTGTCTTCGATTTTCAAGGGCGAACACAGCGCCTTTTTTTTAGTGTTTCGAACTTAACTGGGCATCAGAAGGTAATGTCCGACACCCCAGACCTCCCCACCCTGATGCCCGAACAGCCCGGCGGTTGCGAGGAAGAAAAGTCGCCAGCGGCGTTCCCACAGTCTCGCGTCGTTTCCGTAAACGCGCTTCAGGATCGGCCGGACACGGTCAATCTCCCGGTCAAAATTCGCCAGCCAATCAAGAGCTGTCCGTCGATAATGTAGACCGGACCATCGCCAGTCCTGTTCTACAGTGAAAATCTTCCCAAAACGATGGGGAAGATCGAAGGCAGGCATGATACCGCCGGTGAAGAAGTGCCGGGCGATCCAGTCTGCCGGATTATTGTGGTCAAAACGGTAGGATCGGTCACGGTGGTTGAAGACGTGCAGGAAGAACCTGCCTTCCGGCTGCAGCCAGGAACGAACCCGCTCGAATAACATCTGCCAGTTCGACATGTGCTCGAACATCTCCACCGACACGACACGATCGAAACGATTGCCTGTCGTGAAATCATTCATGTCGGCGGTTACCACCGAAAGGTTGGAGAAGCCGCGCTCCCGGGCGCAGCCGATTATGTAGTCACGCTGCGATGCTGAGTTCGAAACGGATGTGATCCGCGCATTGGGAAATCGGCCCGCCATATACAGGGAAAGCGAACCCCAACCGCAGCCGAGTTCCAGAATATCCATGCCATCACGCAGCCCGGCATGGGCCACTGTCTCGGAAAGCGCCACGGTCTCGGCTTCATCCAGCGTCGTCGTGGCGTCGGGATAATAACAGCAGGAATATTTGCGCTGCGCTCCGAGAACCAGCGAGAAAAACTCCGCTGGGACTTCATAATGTTGTCTGTTCGCCTCGTCGGTGTGGCTGGCTATGGGAAACGTCGCCATATCCTTCGCAAAGGCCAATTCGGCATCATCGGGAATATTTGCAAGCCGCCGTTTCGTTCGCACGCAGAGCATATCTATACCGGCCAGTGTGACCGCGTCAGTGAGCGGTGCGCGTTCTGCGGCATTGATGGCGAAGGCGAGCATATTCATGGCGTTTCCTCGTTCTTGCGCGGGCCCGGAAAGAAGGCGTTGACGCGGCGTTGCAGGACGCGGAACCTCTCTCCGCGCGATTTCAGCATGTGCTCTTCAAGCGGCGGAATGCCGGAGACGTGGACGAGCAGCCAATACATCATGATGGGTGCAGCAAGCGACGCCCAGGACAAGACCTGCTCCTGAACGGCGAGCAGCGGGAAACTGCACCAGAAAAGCCATTCGAAGAAATAATTGGGATGGCGGGAATAACGCCAAAGGCCGGTTTCACAGACGCCGGTTTTTGCTTCCGGCGTTTTCCTGAATTTTGAAAGCTGGGCATCCGAGAGCGCTTCACCGGCCAGTGCGGCAAAAGCGACCGCCGTGGCGAAAATATCGATGAGACGCGGAAAACCCTGGCCGTTGCCGGCAGCGAGATAAACCGCAAGAACGAGCACGAAAGCGGCAATGGCCTGTATCTGGAGGAAGATGAAAAGTCTGAGAGGGGCTGCGCTGCCCCATTGCTTGATGAGCTTTGCATAACGGGGATCTTCTCCGCCGCCCTGCGTGCGCATGCCTATATGCCCGGCAAGTCGCAACGACCAGACGACGACAAGGGAAAATAGGACCGCGCGCCGCCAGCCGTCTCCTTCCGCGAATAAAACTGCCGAAACTCCGCCAAACCCGACACTCGCCGACCAGACGGTGTCGATCCAGCCGCTAGAACCCGTTGCTCTCTGCAGCGCCCACGCGCCTGCCATCAGAAGCGACATGAGAATGGCAAGCGTCAGGATCACAGACAACATCACTACTTCACTCACGGTTTGAACAGATGGAGACCGGGTTTCGTGATGGCAAATACGACCGAACCGGCAAAAGAGTTTCAGGTTTCGGAAAAGATTCCAAAAAAACACCAGCCGCTGAAACTTATCCGCCCCCTCCCTCGTATCTGCGCTGTCCCAAGGCAAATTTCTGTAATGCGATGGCGAGGATAGATGACCGACACGGAAACGAGACAAAAAGATAGCCGGTACCGCATCGCAATTGTGGGAACAGGAATTTCCGGCCTGTCGGCAGCGTGGCTTTTGTCGAAACGGCACGATGTCACGGTCTTTGAGGCGGCTGATCGCGTCGGCGGCCACAGCAACACGGTGACATTCGATACGGATAAAGGACCGGCTCATGTCGATACCGGGTTCATTGTCTATAACGAGTGGACCTATCCCAATCTCACCGCGCTTTTTCGAACGCTTGACGTACAGACCGCAGCGTCGAACATGTCTTTTGCCGTTTCCCTCGACAATGGCGACTTTGAATACTCCGGTGGAACCGGTCTTGGCCTGCTGGCACAGAAGAGAAATGTGCTCAGACCACGTTTCTGGGCGATGGTTGCGGACCTCCTTCGGTTTTACCGCAATGCCCCTCGCGACCTGCATTTGATGGGCAATACATCGCTCGACGAATATCTCACGCACAACCGGTACGGATCGGCGTTCCGCGACGATCATCTTTACCCCATGGCGGCAGCCATATGGTCCACGCCGGCCATGGAGGTCGGCCGTTACCCGGCTGCGCATTTTATCAAATTCTGCCGCAATCACGGCCTGCTGTTGCTGCGCGATCGACCGGTCTGGCGCACCGTTGTCGGTGGCTCGCGCGAATATGTAAAACGCATCACGGCGCCATTTGCGGATCGAATTCGCCTCTCGACACCGGTGACACGCATTCGCCGCCTTCCGCGCGGCGTCGAACTCACCACCGCGGACGGGAAAACTGCCCGCTTCGATGACGTGGTGATGGCAACCCATGCAGATCAGGCGCTGGATATGCTCACAGACGCCTCGCCCGCTGAACAGCGCATCCTCGGTGCCTTTGGCTATACGAAAAACCGCGCCGTGCTTCACACCGACAGCAGTTTCATGCCCCGTCGCCGCGCTGCCTGGTCAAGCTGGAACTATGTTGCCGATACGCGCATTAAGGCGGGCCAGCCAAGCATCACATACTGGATGAACAGGCTTCAGCCGCTGGGAGAAACCCCGGACACTTTCGTAACGCTGAACCCGCTCCGGGAACCGGATCAAGGAAAGATCATCGCCGAGGAAACCTATCACCATCCCGTTTTCGACGCCGGCACAGAGCAGATGCGTCAGGAGCTTTGGGCCTTGCAGGGCCTGCGAAACACCTGGTTCTGCGGCGCTTATTTCGGATCGGGTTTTCACGAGGACGGACTTCAGGCCGGGCTTGCGGTTGCCGAAGATCTAGGCGGGGTGACACGGCCATGGAAGGTTGCCGACGATAGCGGCCGGATCATTCGCCTGGATTTGAAAACCATTGCCACGGACACGAAACTCATGGAGGCGACAGCATGACGCCTCCCTTCACGTCAGCGCTTTTCCCGGGCAATGTGACCCATGCGCGCTTCAAGCCGAAAATCCACAAACTGGCCTACCGGATTTATTCGCTGCTTCTCGATCTCGATGAACTTGAGACGCTCGACCGGAAATTGCGGTTTTTTTCCGTGGACCGGTTCAACCTCTTCTCTTTTCATCGCAGGGACCGTGGCGACGGCAGCGCGATTGGCCTGCGCCGGCAGATAGAGACGGCGATGACGGCGGCGGGTATCGCCGTGGATGGAGGGCCTATTCGCCTTCTCACCATGCCGCGCCTGCTCGGCTGGGCTTTCAACCCTCTCAGCGTGTTCTTCTGCTATGGGCGCGACACGTCGCTGAAAGCCATCCTCTGGGAGGTGGATAACACCTTCGGGCAACGGCATTCCTATCTGATCCCGGTGGAGGCCGGCAAAGAGACCGAGATCGTCCAGCGATGCGACAAGGCTTTCTATGTCTCGCCCTTCATGGACATGGACCTACGTTATGTTTTCCGCGTCATTCCGCCAGGTGACAGGTTGAAGATCGTCATCGAAACTTTCGACGATGACGGCGTGGTCCTGACGGCCCGTCATCTTGCCCGGCGCGTCGAGCTGACCGATCGCGCTCTGCTCAAAGCCTTCGTCACCATCCCGTTCCTGACGCTCAAGGTCGTTCTCGGCATTCACTGGGAAGCCCTTAAAATCTGGCTGAAAGGCGTGCGGCTCAAAAAACGTCCGCCGCCGCCCGCCGAACCCGTCTCATTCGTTCATCCATCATCGTCGCAAATCGAGGCCAGAATTCATGACCCCGTTTGAAAATCTCTCTGAATTATCGACGCAGGGCACTCGCCTCAACGGTCGTGCCGGCATGGGCACATGGCTCATCAGCCGGCTGCTGAACAATATCGAGCGCGGCCGACTGCGCGTAACCCTTCCTGGCGGTGGAAACATCGAAAAATCGGGCGATTCGGAAGGTAGCGAAGCCATTCTCGTGCTGCATAACTGGCGGGCCATCCGCAGGCTGCTCGTCAACGGCGATATCGGCTTTGCGGAAGGTTTCATCGAAAATGACTGGTCTACGCCTGACCTGACAGCGCTCATCCGTTTCGCCGCTCAAAATCGCGAGGCATTTGCAAGGTCGATGCGCGGCAGCCTGCCCATGCGTCTCATCAACCGGCTTGCACACGGGCTGAATGCCAACACCAGACGCGGCAGCCGCCGCAATATCGAGGCGCATTACGATCTTGGCAACGAGTTCTACCGGCAGTGGCTCGATCCCACGATGCTCTATTCCTCGGCGATTTTCGACGAAACCACCACCAGCCTTGAGGCCGCGCAACGCAAGAAACTCGAGCGCATTGCGGAGAAGCTACAGCTGACCGGAAATAACAACGTACTCGAAATCGGCTGCGGCTGGGGTGCACTCGCCATCCATCTCGCCACGCAGCACAATACAAACGTGACCGGCATCACCCTTTCCCCCTCCCAGTTGCGCTGGGCAGAAAATGCGGCGGAGAAAGAAAACAACGCGGGCCGGATCGATCTCAGGCTGCAGGATTACCGCGACGTGCAGGGTCAATTCGACAATATCGTCTCGGTGGAAATGTTTGAAGCTGTCGGCGAAGCCTATTGGCCAAGCTATTTCGAAACGCTGAAACGCTGCCTGAAACCCGGCGGCCGTGCGGTGCTGCAAATTATCTCCATTGAAGAAAGCCGCTTTGACACCTATCGGCGCAAGGCCGATTTCATTCAGAAATACATCTTCCCGGGCGGTTTTCTGCCCTCCGATTCAGCGCTTGAAAAAGCCATGGGACAAACCGGCCTGAAACTCACGGAGACGGAGCTTTTCGGCCAGTCCTATGCGCTCACACTGTCGGAATGGCGCCAGCGTTTTCACGCCCGATGGCAAACGATTTCCCTGCTTGGCTTCGATGAGCGCTTCCGGCGGCTGTGGGACTATTACCTCTGCTACTGCGAAGCGGGTTTTGCCGAGGGAACCATAAATGTCGGCCTATACACGATAGAACACGGATGAGGCGGGGCGAACAAGCGGAGAAAGACAATGAAAATCAGCAGATTGGCAATTGTACCCGCCCTCTTCCCGACGCTGGCGGGCCTCGGTGCGGCAGCAGGCGAGATTGACGGAAACTGGGCGCGCGGCGACGGCAAGGCGAAAGTGCTGATCGCGCCCTGCGGCGAGAAAATATGCGCCACGAATACATGGATCAAACCTGGCACCGCAAAAGAAAAGACCGGTGATCGCCTGATCATGGACATCAAGCAGAGCGAGGCGGGCAGCTATTCCGGCACCGCCTTCGACCCGCAACGAGAAAAATCCTACAAGATAACGGTGACGGTCGCGGGCAATAACATGACCACGAAAGGCTGCATCGTCGCCGGCCTGCTGTGCAAGGGCATAAGCTGGACCAGGATCGACTAGCGCATACTCAAATCGCTTCTCTTTATTCTCGTCATCCCGAAAAAAACGTCGCCTGATCAAAGGCAAAGGAAACACCGATGAAGACATACCTTGCCGCTTATTCCTTCACCCTCATCGCATTTCTGGTGATCGATTTCATCTGGCTGAGCACCATGGCGTCGCGTCTTTACCGGCCAGCCATCGGCGATCTTCTGGCGGAAAATTTCCGCCTTGCTCCGGCAATCGTCTTTTATCTCATCTACGCCGCCGGCCTCACTTTTCTCGCCGTTCGTCCGGCTCTGATTTCGGGCGAATGGACCACGGCTCTGCTTTATGGCGCAGCGGTGGGCTTCATGGCCTATGCCACCTATGATCTGACCAATCAGGCCACGCTGAAGAACTGGTCCACCACCCTGACTGTTGCCGATCTACTGTGGGGAACCTTCGTCTCCGCGGCAGCGGCCATCATCGGTTATCTCGTCACGGTCCGCCTCATCGGCCCGCTTGAAAACTCGGCGGGTCTGTCATGACACTTGTCATAACCTGCGGCTTGCGCCCGATGCTCAAAGGGAGTGCATGTAGCGAACGCCCCAAGCATCTCTTGTCTTCTTCCGAAAGACGACCCTATAAAGGAAGGACAGCAAGGAAGGTTCGAATGCAGGGCAAAGAGATCGCAACGCTTATCAACCGCGTCGGCATGGGTGATCGTTCAGCATTCGTCTCGCTTTACCAGGCAACAAGCCCGAAGCTTTTTGCGATCTGCCTAAAAATCCTGCGGGACAAAATGGAAGCCGAAGAGGCGCTGCAGGAAATCTATATCAAGGTCTGGCAGCGCGCCCGAACATTTGCCGTAAGCGCCGGCAAACCGGCGACATGGCTTGCCACCATCGCCCGCAACCACGCGATAGACACCATCCGTGCGCGTAAACCCGCAAGCGATGACATTGACGAGGCCTATGATCTCGTTGATGAGAGCATCCGCGATCCCGAGCAGCAGGTCGTTCTGGTGGATGAAGGCCGCAGGATCGATGACTGCATGCGGGAACTTGAGACTGTGCACGCACAGGCGGTACGTCGTGCCTATGTCGAAGGTTTGAGTTATCTTGAACTCGCCGACGAATTGCGCGTGCCTCTGAATACGGTCAGAACCTGGCTCCGGCGCAGTCTTCTCAAACTCAGAGAGTGCATGCAGCGATGACAACGGGCGACCAGAGTGGCGGAATGCACACGCGCGACGAAATCCTCGCCGGCGAATATGTGCTGGGCGTTCTGCCGCTCGAAAAGCGCCGCGAGGTGGAAAGGCGCATCCAGGACGAGGAAGCCTTCGCGCAACTCGTGCAGCGCTGGGAAACGGAGTTTTCCGACTTCAACGCCGAGTATCAGGAACAGACACCGAGCCCGACTGTCCTTGCCCGCATCGAAGAGCGCCTGTTTGGCAGCAGGGCTGTCAATACCAATGGCAGTCTCTGGAACTCCGCGCCTTTCTGGCGCTGGATATCAGTCGCCACCAGCGCAACCGCCGTCGCTGCCGTCGTCTATGCTGCGTTCCCCGACCAACGGCCGGATACCACCCCGCTTGTGGCCGAGCTTGCGACAACCGACAGTCAGGTCAATCTCCTCGCGTCCTACGATGCGGAATCGGGCCGGATGCGTATCGTACCGGTCGCAACCGGCAAGACGGACGAAAAATCATTGGAATTGTGGCTCGTCATGGATGGCGGCAAGACCCGCTCGCTTGGCGTTTTCCAGCCGGGCACGAACGGCGACCTCATCATTCCCGCCGACATGCGCGGCACCATAACGGATGGCACGACCTTCGCAATCAGCGTGGAACCCTTCGGAGGCTCTCCGACCGGTCAGGCAACCGGCCCAGTCATCGCTGTCGGCACCGCGCGGCATCTGTGAGGTTTCAAACCGGTTTTAGCATCGCCTGAGCGAAGCTTCTGCGCGGCTCTCATTACTGGCGCTGGTGAGAGCGGAAAATCAATCCTTACCGCTTCTCATGCCATGTCATAGTAAAACGCGTTCCCTGCCTCAGCTCGGGATGTGTATGGGTCTGCTCGACACGTGCACCGATATTCTGCGCCATCGCCATGATCAGCTTGGTACCGAGGCCTGTGCCACGCGGAGTCGAATCCGACGACACGCCGACGCCGTCATCTTCCACCAGCAGAACAAACTGCCCACTATCCTCGGAGAGTTTGACGCGAACCGTACCGGTCTGGTCAGGATAGGCATATTTCAGCGCATTGGTCAGAAGCTCGGTAATGATGACACCAAGCGCCACGGCATGATCAGCCTTGAGATCGATTTCGCAAAGCGAAGTCTCGACCGTGACGGAAGAAGAGCCGGGCACCGCCTGGAACAGGTCGCCGATGATAGAGGTCAGATAGGAACTCAGGGAGACCAATCCGACATTGGCGGTATTATAGAGGCTACGGTGCACGCCGGCGATGGCCGAAATCCTGCTTTGCGTTTCCAATAACGCGGTTTCCGCTTCCTGCGATTTCAGGGTGTTTATTTGCAGACGGATCATCGCCGACACCAGCGACAGGCTGTTCGCGACACGATGGTTCATCTCCTTCACCATCATTTCCGCGTGCTCTTTGGCCTTTACCAGCAAACGATCGGCCTCTTCCTTCGTTTGGCGCAGGCGATGGTTTTCCAATGCCTGCTCGATGGCTGTAAGCAGAAGCGGAAAGAAGTCGTCCCCGACATTCTTGATGACGTAGTCGGCAGCACCCGCCTTGAGCGCGTCTATGGCGATTTGGGCCTCGTTGGACCCCGTCACATAGAGAACTGGCGCCCTTGCCGGTATCGTCTGGATCGCGGCAAGAAATTCCATGCCCGTCGCGGTCTGGAAATAGTGATCGAGAACGACAACATCGAACTGCCCGTTTCGAAAAAGCTCGAGGCCGGAAGCTACGGAGGTGGCATGAACCACCTCCATACCGTGACGACCGAGAACGCGGCTGGAAAGCCGCGCCAGAGCCGGGTCGTCATCGACATACAAAACGCGCAAAGCCATCATGCCTTCAAGGTATCTGAATTACGGAAAAGAACAGGCCGAGATTTTTGATGGCATTGGCAAAGCCCTCATAATCGACCGGCTTGGTTATATAAACATTCGCGCCAAGATCATAGCATTTCTGAATTTCAGTCTCGTCGTCGGTCGTTGTCAAAACCACCACGGGCAAACGGCGTGTATATTCATTGCTCTTGATCTGCTCGAGAATATTGATGCCCGACATGTCGGGGAGATTGAGATCGAGCAAGACGAGAAGATAACGGTCCTTGCTGACAAGCCCATCCCGACTTTCGCCTAATATAAAGTCCAGCGCCTTGGCGCCGAGCGTAAAAGGCACGATTTCGTTGTTCACGCCGGCGCGCCGCACGTTTTTCTCGATCAGCCGAGCATGGCCTTCGTCGTCTTCGATCATCACGATCGTTACTTCCTGACCGGTCGCTTTCATTTGTCGCTTTCCTTCGTCACGCGTCTGAGGTCACTCGGCATCAGCAGGATAAACGTGCTGCCTTCGCCAAGTTTAGACTCGACTTTAATGTCACCCCCTAAATTTCTGATTAGCGAACGAACATGCGCAAGACCAATGCCCTCTCCCGGCTGATCCTGATTGCCCGCCCGCCGAAAGAGCTCAAAAACCCGTTCGAGGTCCTGTTCGCCAATACCGCGCCCGTTGTCGGCGACTTCGATACAAATAGCTCCACGTCCAGCCGGATAGGCCCGGGCCGTCAGTCTCAGCGGGCGGCCAGGCATCTGGTATTTCACCGCGTTATCGAAGAGATTTCCGAGTATCTGATCGAGAGATATCCGGTCGGTCACGATCGTCAGCTTCGGCGTGTCGACTTCGATCTCGCCGCCATTGGCGTTGATCTGGTGGCGTACCGTCTCAGACAGTGACGAGAGCAACGTTTCTATGTCGACTTTCTCCGGCTGCAGCTTTCGCTGGCCGTCGCGGGATATTTTCAGGATAGCGTTGATCAGCTGATCCATTTTGCGGGTGGACGAGCGGATGAAGCCGATAGCCTCTGGAATATCCTCTTCAACCGCCAGCCGCGCCTCACGAATAACGTCCTCCGGGAGAGACTTGCCATCTGCGAGAACATAACTCGTTACCGGCTTCAGCGAAGTATCGAATTCGGATAGGAAGCCCATGATATTGACGAGCGGCGCGCGCAGGTCATGCGTCACGATATATGCGAAGCGCTGAATTTCCTGATTGGCGCGGCGAAGATCCCGCGTTCTTTCCTCGACACGTTCTTCAAGATGACGATTGAGTTCATCGACATCCTCCCGCGACCTGTTCAGGGCACGGATATAGGTGAAGACAAGGAAGATCGAACCACCGACCACAATGAGGATAGCGAGCGCACCGCCGACCGTTACCCAGCGCAGCTTATTGGCAGCCCCGAGTTGATCCGCAACGATGATGCGCAGGCGATCATCTGTGTCCGATTGCAGGTCCGACAGAATACTCCTGATCTCGTTCATGAAGCGTTTGCCGTCATTATTACGGACGACCTCAACCGCCTCCGTTATTCGGCCCGAACGCTGCAAATCGATGGTCTCACGGGTTTCAGCCAGCTTCGCGTCGATTGTCTGCCTCAAACCCGAAAGAGACTGCTTGTATTGCTCGTCTTCCGTCAGAAGATCGAAAAGTCTTGACTGGCGTTGGGGCAAGCCACGCAGGGCTTCTTCATAAGGCACGAGATAATCGCGATTATTGGTCAGCAGATATCCCCGCTGGCCGGTTTCGATGTCCTGCATCGTCGTCAGCACATCCAAAACAGCGGCACGAAAACGTCGGAGTTCCGCTGTTTCCTGGGAATAGCGGTTATTCACCTGCACCAGCCACAGCGACATGGAGACCATGCCAATCAAAATCGCAACACCCACGGCAAGCATCAAAAGGCTTCGTTGGGCAAACGGTGAAAAACCAGTCACAGAAATACATTCCCGGTAGGCACGAATTAAAGTTGCAAACTAGAATACGACGACATCAGAGGCGACTGTTTTCTTTTTATTTATGGAAGGAACCAGTTTGGGACTTAGGGGTTTTGCAATGTTGATTGGCAGTGCCCGACTGAGCCGAACTGACGAGAATGCGATAACGATGAGCTATAATTTCCAGGGAAAACAAATCCTCGTATTGGAGGACGACGCGCTTCTGGCGATGGATATGGAGGATTTTCTTTCCGATCTGGGGGTCAACGTCGTCGGGCCCGTTTCGCATATTGGCGCGGCCTTGGAAAAAATAAACGCCACTGATCTGGACGGCGCAGTCATTGACCTCAATCTGAGAGGCGAATTGTCCTTCCCGGTCATCGAGGAGCTCAAGGCGGCAAATATCCCTTTCGTCATATGCAGCGGATATGCGGAAATACCCGGAGTGCGTGCGCAGCTGGACGGGCTTACCGTCGTCTCCAAACCCTGCGATTTCGACAATCTCTCGCATGTTCTGGCAAATGAGTTTTTACTGACCAACTAGGGCGGGGCTAATCTCGGTCCGGTGCCCCAAGCCGCTTCTTTTCATGTGGCGACTTAGTCCAGGGGAAAGATGACCTGATATTGCAGGCCGTCGCGGTCGTAGCGAATTTCACTTTCCGCTTGCAATTCGTATTGCGCGCCCCTTGTTACAAGGGTGGTTCCAAAGCCCGTGTCTTCCGGCATTGAGACCGGCGGGCCTCCGCTTTCCCGCCACCGCAGATTGATACGGTCGCGTCCGTCTCCGTCACGAAGCTTTTTCCAGACAACGTCAACCTTTCCGTTCGCACCGGAAAGGGAACCGTATTTCTGCGCGTTAGTCACCAGCTCGTGCAGGATCATTCCCAGCGCCAGAGCGGATTTTGGCGATACATGAACGCCATCCGGACCGTCGAGTTCGACCCTGCCCGTGAAGGTATTATGCGGCTCGATCGCGCGCTTCACGACATCTCTCAAATCCGTCTCACCCCAATTGCTCTGAAAAAGCAGGGCGTGGCTTTCGGCCAGAGCGCTTACGCGGGCCACCAGCCGTTCCTGATAATCCTCGATCGAGGTGCTGCCTTTCGCCGTTCTGCGGATGATCGATATGACCATCGCCATCGTATTCTTGACACGATGGCTTAGCTCGCGGACGAGCAGCTCCTTGTGCAGCTCCGCCCGTTTTCGCTCCTGTTTCTCCCGAGCTTCCGCCAGGGCGCGCTCCACAGCGGATGGCAGTCTCACAAGCCGTTGCTTGAGGACGTAGTCCGTCGCGCCGCGCCGGAATGCATCGATGGCCGCATCCTCACCTAAAACACCGGACACGAAAATGAACGGCGTATCGGGTCTTGTCGCCATAACGACATCGAGCGCCGACATGCCATCGAAGTCCGGCAAAGAGAAATCCGCGAGAATGATATCGAACTGCTGTTTTTCCAACGCCTCGATGAACGATGCCTTGCCAACGGCCCTCGTTACCGCAGGCGGCGTCGAAAGACGTGAAAGCTGTTCTTCGATCAGTTCGGCATCCACCGAACTGTCTTCGAGGAGAAGAAGTCTGCTTGCCTCCATTCGCGACACAGTCTCATCCGCCATTGCGATGTGCACCCGGCGGCGGTTCGTTCAGGAGAGCCCAGAAGACGCCAAGATCCTGTATAGCCTTGAAGAACTGGTTGAATTCCACAGGCTTGACGACAAATGCGTTCACGCCGAGTTCGTAGCTCCTGACGAGATCCTGTTCTTCTCGCGACGACGTCAGCATGACGACTGGAATATGCCGCAAGTGATCGCTGCCCTTGACCGTCTGCAAAACCTCAAGCCCGTCCACTTTCGGGAGTTTGAGATCAAGAAGAACCACGGCCGGATCACCGCCCGGGCGGTTATGATAGCTACCGGTTACATTCAGATAGTCGAGTGCTTCCGTACCGTCGCGTGCCACCACCACCTCATTCGCCAGCTGGCATTTCTCAAGAGCGGTCAGCGTTAGTTCCAGATCGCGTGGATTATCTTCCACCAGCAGAATGGGTCTGAGTTCAGGCAATTTTTTCCTCTTCAACTTTCGTAACCGGCAATGTGAAGAAGAACGTGGCTCCCTCACCGACAGTTCCCTCGGCACCGACCAAACCGTGATGGCGTTCGACAATTCGTCGCACCAGCGCAAGTCCAATGCCCGTTCCCTCGAAATCCTCTACCCGCTGCAATCTCTGGAACACACCAAAAAGCTTGCTGTAATAGGCCATATCGAAGCCAACACCATTATCTTCGACCGAGTAAGTGACGTCGTCCTCGGTTTCGACCGCAGAAATAGTGATGATCGAGACCGGCTCCCGGGACGAATATTTGATGGCATTTTCGATGAGATTGTACCAGACCTGCCGCAGCAGGGTCGCATCCCCGAATATCACCGGCAACTCGCCGATGCGCCACTCGATCTCGCGATCGGCAACGGCGTGCCCGAGAGAGCGACGAACTTCGCTCACCACCTTCTGCATATCCACCGGTTTCAGGGACAGTTGCGTGCGACCAAGCTGTGAGAAATTCAGGAGATCATCCACCAGCCTGCCGGCGCCCAGCGCCGCCTCTGATATCATCTGCAGATAATGCGAGGATTTCTCGTCCAGGGCATTGCTGCGCTCCCGCAACAACTGCGCAAACCCGACGATATGACGGAACGGGGCACGCAGGTCGTGCGAAACGGAATAGGAAAAGGCCTCCAACTCTTTATTGGTCCGCTGCAATTCCCGCGTCAGATCTGCCATCTCCTCGGCCTTGCGCAGGACAATGCCGATGATCGCACTGCGAAGCTCCCTCGCTGCCGCAAGCTCGGGCTCCGACCAGGGAGATGACGTGTTGCGCAATTGCTCCTTCCAGATTTCAAAAGACTTGCGGGGATGAATGCGCCCGCTCTCCTGCACCGTCTTGTGCGGATCACCGCCCCAGCGTACCGTTTTTATGACTTCCGGCCGAAACCAGATAAGCCAGCTGCCGTGCAACTCCGAAACCCGCATCGCAATAATTCCGCTTGCGGTGGCGGCATAGGCCTCAGCGGCGGCGTAATCGCCGGATAGGTTGTCGGTTGCAAAAACATCGGCAACGTCCTGCTCACCGAGCCATAGGACAAGCTCTTCAACCTGCTGCCGTGACGGCGTCCTGCCGACCAGCTCATAGTCGTCGCCGAGGACGAGTGCCGCGCCGTCCGCTCCCACCTGTTTCAGCAGGTCGTTTTTTTCATCGTCACCCGCAAGCAGTCCATCAACCCATTTTTCGGCAGCAGCCATCCCCTTCAGCAGGCGCGCCTGAATGTGGCCAAGCTCCACCCGGCGGGATGCATCCTGGGAACTCTGCTCCATGGCGATCCGCATCGACAGGAGCTGCGCGGCAAAATCGCAGGCTTCACGGACGGCAAGGGATATCGAATGGGGTGTAGCGTGGTGGCAGGCAATCAAGCCCCAGAGAGCGCCATTGACGATGATCGACACCGACATCGAAGCGGCCGTACCCATATTGCGCATATATTCGAGATGAACCGGCGACACACTGCGAAGCTGAGAAAAGCTCATATCGAGCACTGCTCCCGTTTCCGCATTCACCGGCGGCCTGATCGGGACGGGCTTATAATCGACATCGGGAATCATTCGCAGGCGATTGATGGTGTAGAGCTGCCGCGCCTGCGGCGGGATATCGCCCGCCGGAAAGCGAAGTCCGAGATAAGACGGCAAAGTCCCGCTTCCGGCTTCCGCCACGACATGACCGCTCCAGTCCAGTCCGAAGTCATAGATCAGCGTACGATCATAACCGCTGATCAAAGACACCAATTGCGCCGTCCGAAAAAGCGCGTCCTCCAGCGACGGCGCGCTGTTCAGATATTGCGCCAGATTCGTAAGTTCGCCCATCAGCTTTTCAGCCGACTCGCCCTCTCTTGCCTTTTCGACCTCGAGAATAACCAAAGTCCCGGATCGATGCGCCGAAACAACGAGTTTCTTTTCAGCCCATGCATATCGGAAATTGCTCTCTTCGCCGGAATACCAGACGGAAAGTTCAGAGATGAACGGCAAGATTGTTTCGGTGACGACGGCACCGATTGGTAGGGCCGCATCAATATAATCGGCAAGATTATCGCTCGCCTGCACAACGGAGAGTTCCCGCGCGGACAGAACCAAAAGGGCTCCATGTTCCTGAATAGCACCGGGAATGTGGATGGGCTCTGCGCCGCAACTATCCAGTTTCGGCGTATTTGAACTCATAACTTTCTCCAGCCGCTCTTTTTGCGAGAACGTTCGACCTGCTCAAAAGATGCGGCCAACCTATTGATTATTGCGGGGATGTAAACGCTCGTTTTCGCAAAATTGCCGAATGATTTCCACCGGATTTCCGGTTACGCAAACGTAGGACGTTCACGCGGCCATAGATTGAAACAATCACGCGATAAGAAATCCGGGCGCTGGCGCAGCAAAATCGGCGCTTGTTGGACGTCAATGATCTTTTTGGAAAAGTCACTGGAGCGGGTAGCGGGAATCGAACCCGCGTATTCAGCTTGGAAGGCTCGGTCTATCTGTCAGAAATCAATGACTTGCGTGTAAAACAGGCGATAAATCGCCGAAAATCTCTCAATTGTTTCAATGGAGCTGTAAAACTATTTAGCCCTCAAAAAGCACTTCGATCTATCAATTATTGACTCCCTCCCCACCTATCCCATAATCAGCACCAGCGCTGGGCGGCGCGCATCAAGACATCAAGGGAAAACGAAACTCTGTCACCGGAGGGAAAGCCCGTGCGTGAAAAATACCCGCCAAGAATCAGAATACAGCTTCCAATATCGAGAAAGCCCATCAGCGGTGAAATGCTGGTCTGCGCCGGCGGCCGGTGGCAGGTGTGTTATCAGGCGCGAGGGAAGATTGAGGATCGCAAGACCACGGCATGGGTCTATGGCCCGGAGAGCCGATTCTTCTGTGAGGTGGGGACAGAGGATTATCTGGCCAATCTGCCTTTGCCAGATGAGACGCCGTTCTTTGACGACCAGTTCAATTATTCTCTTGAAGAGGTCGATGACGACGGTTGCCGGTATAACCGGCTGGCTGGAGCCAACAATGTTTCCGTGGCGCTGGCGGCCTATGATGTTCTAAAGCGCACCACCAACCGAATTATCAGGATTCGGCATGGTATCCGCGTGGTGCAGAGATCGGATCAGGAGACTTGATATGAGCGACCAGACCAATAAGGCTGGCGACGGGGTGATCGAGGAGCATTATTGTGAGCATCCCGGCTGCAAAAAGTGGGGAGGCCTTGGCTACAGCAAGTCGAAGGTGGAAAAGCCGCACTGGTGGTGTGCTGAACATTATCCTTATTGGGATATGTTCAAAGACACGTCAGCCACCCGGTGACAGCCGTTGACGCTCCAACCGGTCAATTCTCTCCCGATTATCCAGAAGAATATCACGGGGCGTGTAGACCGATGCGGAGTTGGCCTTTTGTTCATCTATCTGCTTCTGAAGCGCCTCGCGGACCTCTTTGATGGAGGTTTCCATTCTGGCTCTGTCCTCTGCGCCGCGAGCAGTGCGCCACTCCATTTCCTTCTGCGTGACCATCTTGTCGACAACAGCGGTGATTGCCGTCTGTGATGTCTCGGCATTCTTCGCCACGATCAGGTCTAGCCGATCCTGCCCCTTGCTGAGGCTGTTGTAGAAGAACGCACCGCCGGTGGCGAGAACGGTAAAGCAAACGCCGGCGGCAGCCCAGATCACCGGCCACTGCGTTTTGCTGGAATTCCGAAGCTCATTCGACAACTGCGAAATGCTGGTGTTGATCGTCTGGAACCCGGTGTTCATGTTCGACCGGAGATCGACAATGTCCTTGCCCTGGTTCTCTACCCGCTCGGATAATCGGGCATATTGGGCCATCGGATCGAAGCCATTGCTGCTCATCTCTTGGTTTCCTGCCATTATCCCAGCCTGCATGCGAGTAAAAAAAGCCCCGGCCATAGGTCGGGGGTGATGTGTCAGGCCGCGATAAGGCCTTTGGGCGAAAGACCCTCAGTGATCAGCACGCGCTGGACAATCAGAGGATCGCTGGTCGCTGGGTTTGGAACCTGCTGCGACGGGATAAGGCGAAGGTATCGCCACGCCTCGTTAGGATCGTTGACGATCGGAATGCCGACGGAGAGATACCACATCCATCCATCCTGGCAGTCCATGACCGCACCCGTCACGTAATCACGGACATTGCCGAAGGCGTTTTTCACTGAGAAATACGTGGTCGCGTTTACCTGCGGCCTAACCGAATAGCATAGCGCTGCGAAGCATACCGTTTTGCCAGCGATGCGTGCCATTTCAGTGCCGGACAGGTATTTCTGCAAATACGAGGTTTGACCGGAGACGCCCGTGCCGGGGGCGATTCTGCATGAGTAAGCCGATGCGCCGTACTTGATGGTAGTCTCTTTGGTTACGGTTAGCCCAGTCCCGTTAGTCGTCCAGCCCACCGGCAGCGCTCCAGACCAGTTGGAGAAATCGCCGTTGTCGATCAGGTTCGCTCCGGATTGCAGCGGCCAGACGGGAGTTGAAAAAGGTTTCAGCGCCGCAGCATTGAACGATGACATCAAGGTGTCGGCTTGCAACTGCGCACCGGCATAATTTGCCTCGGCATCGCTCGGGTGGACGTTATCCCCGCCACGAAACAGATTTGAAGCGTTATCCCGCAGGATAAACGGCATGTATGTGTCAACGAAAGTTATACCGCCATGCACTTGCGCGGCATACTTAGCCGCATAGTACGTTTTGTAATTGTCGCTGTAGTCCTTCTTCGGGTTCTGCGCCGTGATTACCTGCGGCACGCCCGGCCATTGCAGTTCCTGCATGCCGATTGGGCCGAGCCATTTGCCGATCCCGTTGGAATAGAAGCCAATTCCGGTAGACCCCGCGATGGTGGGATACGAGAACATGTTGTGGCCGTGATGAGTAATGCAAACATCCGGCGTCGGAATCGCGTCTATGGCATTGGTCTTGCGGGTGCCGTCGAAAATCGTGCCAGCAACCTTTTCAGGGATCGCCGCGAGGTACACGTTGATGGTCTGGGATGTGCCCGACCGCAGCGTTACGGGGGCCGCATAATCCTTCGGGCCGGTCCATGTGCCGGCAACACCGTCATATTCGGCCCAGCGGCGCATAACGACGGTAGCATTGTACTTGTCGCCCAGCATCTTGGGGAACAGAAAGTAAGGGCTAAAATCAGCCCATGCAGTGCTGTCTCCATTGACGAAGATATTAACGTCTTGACCGGCCTCAAGCTTCGTTTTGAACGGGCTGAAAGCGTTGGCACGCTTCCCCGACATACCAGACAATCCGACAGGCAGGCCAAGTCCAAGACCGATCATTGAGAAACCCTCACCAGCATTTCTGTTTCACGCCATGGGCGTTGTGTGACGCGACCTGGTTAGCGAACTGCCGGTCGTCCATCGTGATCTTGAGCGCGGTTTCGAGCGTCGGCGTCAACTTGCTCCAGCCTGCGCACACATTCGATGCGTTCTTCGTCTGGCAACCCGAAATAACTGCACAGCTCAGCAGCAGCGGAAGAAGTGATTTCCACATTGGTTTCGTTCCTTGATTGTAGAACTTCGACGGTCTTGGTCAGCGTCTCCGTGGCCATCTCGGCACGCTGAACACGCTTACCGGCCAGATAGGATGCTGTTCCAAGCGCAGAAGCACAGAGGAGGCCAACAGCGGCGATCTTGAGCCATGACGGTATGAGCGCCCACATCACGACTTGACCTTCTGCCAGATGCCCCAGAGCGTCAGAGACAGGATCAGCACCGCGACTAATACCCGCGCCCACTGGCCGCTCGTCAGTTCATCGCGCTGGCTGGACACAGCATCCACCACATCAGGGATCGCGGGGCCGATCGCAGCGCTGGCGCCGGCAAGACCAGTGCCGCCGATGACCGCCACATCCTTTTTCGGAACGGCGCGAGAGGCTTCAACAGTGTTGCTGGACACGAACTCGCCCTTGGCCCACAGGCCTGCTTCGGCGGCACGGCGATTGACCAGCCCTTGGATTCGCTTGCCGCCAGCGTTCACCCACTTCATGAGTTCGGCCGGTACGGCGTCGTAATCACCTGCGTTGAGCTTTTTCAGAAGCGTGGATTTGTGGAGTGCGCCCGTGTTGAAATCGAAGGAGACGAGAACGGCAAACTGGTTGTCGGTCAGCGGCACCTTGACCAACCGATTGACCCGATCCTCAAACTTGCGCAGATCATCCTTCAGGATATCTTCGGCTTCCTTGTCACTGATGCGCATACCTTCGCGGACACGCGGGATACCGGCCGCTGTGGTGTGGCCATATCCAATAGTCCAAATACCGGCCACGTCCTGATATGCGACGAGCCTTTTGCCTTCCCACTGCATGATGTGCGAAAGCCCCGCCGCGTTGATGCGTCGTGCCATGGTAGTCTCCTGATTGTGGGTGTTGGTGCCGGTTACGCTACCGGACAAACCGAGGGACGGTATTGACAACCCAAGAATGCGGGAGCGAAAATACAGCAACCGCTTTTTCTACTCGGGGGCGAATTTGAATGTTTGGAATCAACTTTAAAAGAGACAAAGGATTCTCGCCCACCATTGGCGATTGGGAAAAAACCAACCCTCTTTTTGCTAAGCGACTGATCGATGGAACGTGGTCATATGGGCCTACCCAAATATGGCGCCGACGTTCCCCAGATGGCTATCAGTACAAACAGGATGACGCCACTTGGGAAGACCGCGAACGGCAGGCTTGGTAACCATCAATCGATAAACCGAAGGACTTCATCGGCTATCAGATCAGCCATGAAAGAGTGACCTAGTGCGCTCGGGTGGGCCAGATCGCTCATTAGGCCATCACAGTTTGCCCGGTCCCATGATCTTGAGAATGCGTGTCGAGCATCAACAAGGCCACATCCATAACGTTGGGCCACATCAGCCGCTGCTGCGGCATACTCCTCATAGTTCCCATTCCAGAATTGAGGAAGATTGGCCGGCGGATCAATGACGATGATGCAATTCCCCCGGACAACTGACGTAACAGCCAGGATTGACAAGTTCTGCTTGAATGTGGCTACAGGCGTGTTCGATGTCAGATCATTCGTCATGGCATAGATTACAGTCATGTCGGCGCAGAACGCCTCCAAGCCGTGAAGCGCTGACCATTCGGCAGCAGAATTAACGAAGTCCGCTGTGCGTTGCCCCCTGCCACCAGCAACAGAAATAGCGATATCTGGTTTTGTCGTCGGGAAAAACTCGACGCCAGCCCAGAACGCAGGCTTTTCATCAAGCGATTTTACTTCCAGAACATCGGCTGGGACCGTGGTGACAACTTCGACGCTTGAGATTGAGTTGGCGCGAGACTGATTAATTTCCGCTTTTAGCGACCCATCGAGATACACGCCAAGCCTTTCGGTCAGTCCTATGGCCGTGGGAAACCATATCCTTGCTTTCTGAAAAGAGAATGCCGGAGAAAACGCTAGAGGCCCATTGCTGCCGGGAGCGCCAGATTGAGAAAGGTGACGCCCCCCAAGGATGATATTCGTCGGATACGATGACCACCCAGCGCCTGCCGAAATTCGGGAATCGAACGAGTTGATATCCCTGCTGTCGACAGAAGTGTTGTAATCTCCCATCCATCCAGACCGAATTGCAGAAACGCCAGCAAGAGTGAGCTTTTCGGCTAGTTTCTCGGCAACGCCATGACGGCCCGCATCAACCAGCCCCCCGCCAGACCCCGAACCTTCTCCCGCGACGTGTGAATGCCCCATGATGATGAGCCTGGCGGAGAGGTGGCCTTCTCTTGCTGCCGCAATCTTGCGGCCAAACAAACTTCTATTCATGTTTCATGATCTCCTCGGCGCGGGTCAGGGATAGCAGAGAAGCAAGTCTGGCTTTGAGTTTTGGAAAAAAATCGCTCGTACTGACGAAGGAAACCGAAGAATCGAACTGACCCTTGAACTTTGCGTCCGCCGCCTCCTTAGAGGCCATGAACATGTCAGCCTCCGCGTCTGTCATGCGCGACCAAAAGTCAAACGCTGGCAGGCTGTACTCCGCGATTTCTACCGTGATTGGCGCGATGTAATCCTTGGCCTCTTCCGGAGAGAGAGTGACGCGTTCACCGTCAACGATGATATCCATGTTACCCCCTCATCCCAAGCAAAGTAATGTCACACGCGAATGTTGCGGCGTTCGTCAGAAGCTGCAAGGCGTTTCGTGCAGTCGCTTGTGTGCGTACTGCGGTAGTGGTTTCAAGGAGAACCGTGCCGCCACTGAGAAGTTGTGTGGTCGTTGTTGCAGAGCAACCGATTGCGTCGTTGAACGCTTCTATTATGGTCGAGAATAGCAAAGCTGTACTAGCGTTAGGAGAAATAGCACCCGAAGACGCACTCGCTCTGGCGGCGGCCACCGAAGCGCCAGATCCCTGAATGTACTGATGAGTGTAGTCAGAAACACCAGAGTCATAGCTAGCACCGTTATTTGTGCTTGTGCGGAAGGAAACCGTTCCGCCTCCTGACGGAGTAATCCGACCAACAATCCAGAGCCGCCTATAGCCTCCGAGATTAGTAAAGTTGACCGTTGCCACACCAGAAGCCACCACATGTCCGCCGGGAATCACCTCCCACCCTTGAGGGTTCATCACAGTGAAGAAGGTGGCCCCGTCACAGACGATCATCGCTGAAGAACCGCTAGGGATCGTAAGCGTTGGAACTCCGTTGATAGTTTCGCTCAAATTAGGGTCAACAGTAACGTCACCGCCATCAGCAGTGACCGTGACGTGCCAGTCGGCGCCAAGGGTTGCGGCGGGGTCAAGCGTTAATGTAGCTGCCGATGTAAAGCGAAGAAACCCATTTTTATCCGCAGGAACCGCCGTATAGTTCGTAGCTTTTGCCGAATAAACGACTTTCTTATCCACATCGATATTTGCCCTTGCTGTGATTTTTTGGGCATCGTTGAAAGCCTGAGCGGCATCAACCCGAAGACGCAGACCAAGAGCCGTGTTGATGTCATTTAGCGCCCCAGCCAGGCCGGTAATAGTCGAAGCCGCCTGCTCGCCAGTGTGATTTTCTCGGTCAAAAGCATCCGCGTCCCTGTTTTGTGGGTCATACACCGACTGAAGCATGAAGCCTTCGGTATCTACGACCGCCGCGAAAGTGTCCGCAAAGCTCATGATCGAATAGGTGTTGAGGTCGCTATTCCATGTGATGAAGAACACCTTGTTATTGTCTGCAACGGACGGAACGCGAACGATATCGCTGACATCTAGCGAAACGACAAGGTCTGGGGTTCCGGCCGGTCTCTCGATCTTGATGCCGGTCGTTCCGGAGATTTTTGCCGGGAATCGCGGAAGAACACGCATGCGCAGGGTCATCGCTTTACAACTCCATCTACGACCGGGATAGAGCCGATCAGTTCTTGCTCAGTCGTTCCATTTCTGGTGACGGTGATGCCGATCTCATAAGTGCCGGCGCAGAGCTGCGACATTTCCTGTCGAGAAAAGGCCCATTGGATGACGCCGAATCCTGCAAAGGTGATGTGACCGTCTTCTGTTGTGCCTGAGAGGCAGCGCCGCCGTTCGCGGTCGCGAACCTCTAGAACCATCGTCACCCCCGATAGATCGGTGATGACTTCTTCCGTGTCGTCATTCACAAGCTCGATTGTTTCGATCCAATCGGCGCGGTTGGATACCGGCTTCAGTTGAGCGTCGTACATGCTACAGCCTTATGTACAGGGTCATGGCGATGGAGGGCTGCACGTTGTTGTGCGCCAGACCGCCGCCCGTGTTGTTCATGGAGATGCCCGTCGTTGCTACCTGTGTCTCGTTGACGAAGCCCATGTTGGCACCACCTGAGCCGCCAGTTGTGACCGGCCCAGCCTGTGAACGCGCTGGGTCAATCGTATGCTTATGGCCCGGATCGTTGAGGCCGTGAGCGTGCGACGGCATTTCGTTGACGCTGAGAACATGCGTGCTTGCGCCGCCAGTCCAGCCGAGATTGTCAGCAGCAGGAATATTGCCAGCCGCTGTGTTGCCCATGTTATCGACGCCGATAAGCGACCGGCCACGGGCATCAGGAAGCGTCAGGGGTTTGTTTGCCGTCCAGTCAGCCAGCGCAGATGCGCCGCGACCGCCGAGGACAACCAGATCAGGGTCTGCGAGCCACAAATATTCGTACAGCGCCTGTGTGTCGCTGTTAGCGCGCTCCTCGGCACCAGACGTTGCAGAACCGATTGTTCGACCGTTGCAGCGCACCCAGCCGACAAGGAAGCCTTCGCCGTACCGGACTTTGACATCGCCGGTCTTGAACAGAGAATCCGGGTCTACCGGTGTTGGCGTGCCGCCGCCACCGCCGCTCTCTGCGGGGCCGATGATCGGGATGCCATCTGCGTCGAGGATAACGACGCCCTGCGCCGTTGTGATGCGAACGCGGAAGAACTCGTCTGCCTCATCCATATAGACCGGCGGCCAGAAGCCATTACCGTCCGTCTGGAGAGGGTTCGGATGGGCATTGATGGCGCCAAGGTCAAACGACTTGTAGACCGTGACCGGGGTCGTGGTGCCGCCAAGGAAGAAATACGCCCGAGCGCCGATATACGGGCGGCCATTCGGGTCGTGTATCTGTATAAGGGATAGGTTCCAGAAACCCGCCATGTCAGCACCTCACCAGACGGCCACAATGCCGGTCGCGGTTGTTCCCGTAGCCTTGATCATCGTCGGAACCAGTGGGTAAAGCGTGCCGGCGACCATTGCGACGGTCACTTCCTGACCGTTGCCAGACATCACCAGGACAACATTGCCATCAGCGGCTACGCAGATAGCGCGCGGCACGGTTGCCAGATCGGTATTGTCGTTGGGTGTGACGGCAATAGCGTTTCGGGCGGGGCCAGTCTGGCTAATCTCGCGGGCGTATGGGTCGATTGCTGCCATTTTCATTTCTCCATAGAAAAAGGCGGCCCGGAAACCGCCTTCACTTCAATGTGTGGTTGATGCATAATCGCCAGATTTCTGGGGGATATGATGAAACGAATTTTGATGCTGTGCCTGTTGCCTTTGGCCGGGTGCGTCAACACGAACTCGCCTGAGTTTGCCAAGAAGTCAGCGCAGGCCTGCTTGTCCTACGGGTTCAAGATTGGAACCGAGCAGATGGCAAACTGCCGAATGAACCTTGCGCTAATACAAGAGCAGGAAAACATGCGCAGAAAGCAGAACATGGCGCGCGCAATGAGCAATTTTGGCGATGACATGCAGCGTCAGGCAGATAGAGACGCTTATATTCAGGCCCACCAGCAACGTCAGATAAATTGCACAAGCATGCGATACGGCAACATGGTCAACACGAGGTGCAATTAGTGAAAGGCCAGGATTGTTAGATTTCGTTCGGCAGAAGCACTGGAAGCTGCTGGGTTACACCATAGCCCTGATCTTCCTGCAGCCCGTTATTTTCATCCCCATCCTGTGCTGGCAGGCGCTTGACCCCGCTAATCGCCGGGAATATCTGCGCCGCCAGTCCCTTGTTGCCAGCCTCATTCGCGAGAAGTGCAGCAACGGCGCGCGCCGTGTTCGTGAGCGCCTGACTGTTCATCTTACTCGGCGATGTCATTTGGCGCTCATAAGCCTTGGAATAGGCGGCCAATGCTCTTGCGCTGGTCGGCTTTGCAAGGACGCTAGACATGACGCGCGCGCCAGCCACCGTTGCAACGGCCGACATGGGATCATTATAGAGGCCGGTACCGATAGCGCCACCGAGAACAGTCTGCCCCGTCCCTGATGGGTTTGCGTACTGGTTCAATTGCTTGAAGCGAGTGGAAACAGTAGCGATATCATCGAGTGCGGATGCCAGCTCTTTCTTGCCGCCGAACAGCGCCGATTTCCCCTCGGCGGAAAGCTTCCCCCAGCCGGTGACAAACCGATCAGGAGAGAAGCTACCATCCGGTGCGCGCCCGAGATTGGAGATCACACCGGATGCCATCTCATTCCACGTCTCGCCGCTCACCGCACCGCGTACACGGGCAAGCGAAACGCGGTCAGCGCGGGCGTTCGAACCGGCCATTGCCGTAATGCGGTCGAAAATGCGCTCATCCGAAGCATCGCGACCGAGAACCCGTTGCAGGCCTTCGCGCTCTCTTGCTGTGCGGGCAGCGAGTTGGTTTGCAGCCTCGAAAGCTGCGCTTGCCTTCTCTCCCCCAGATCGGGCGACGGCGCTTTTCAGATCGGATGTCAGCCCACCGTAAATCCTGCGCAGCTCTGCTTCGGACATGCCAGACGCCGTGATGCCCTGCGGGCTGTCCAGCATCTCGCCAACTGCCGTGCGAAGGTCTTTTATGCCTTGATAATTCAGGCCATCTTTCTGGTTCAGCGCGTTCTGGATCGTCCGCACCGCGCCGCTTTCAGGCAATGCCGCGTTTGTTCGCTTTGCAGTGATGTCCGACGCAACCTTAGCCGTTTCCGACAAAGGGGAAACCACGTTCTGCGTGATCAGGCTGTCAACATTGTCGTATGCCGTCTTGACGCGCCCGGGGAGCGTCTTGGTGGCAAACTCGGTGATACCCTCACGCGCTGCACCCCCGGCCGCCGGAACACTGCCTGACCCATAGCCCTGCTCAACCTTGGTAGCAGCGTTGCCAAGCTCATCAATCGCCCGTTGTGACGACACACGCAGAGGAGTGCCACCGACAGGCACATTGGACAGAATTTTGCCTGCCTGCTGTACAGAGGCAGAATCAGAAGTCGCGGCGCGCGGGACCGGAACGCCAAGGCGGTCAGCAGCCGCCGCCACTTCCATGCCCGGACGATCGAGGCGAGGGGCATTTGCCGCTATTGCTTTTCCAGTTCCCATAGCGGGAGACGTTGGGCCGAACACAGCCGCGAAATCTGTCGCGCGAGCTATACCCTGATCACTCATTGGGTCAACTTTGCCAGCCATCACGTCGCCGGGTAGCGTGAAGGCGCGCTTAACGGCCCCCACGATGCCAGCATTGCTGTCAAAGCTGACATTTCCTTCCGCATCGCGGCTGAGTGGCAGGATGGAACCAGTAAAGGATTTATCCTGTTCTGGCTGGGCCGATGCCACTGCTGGAGTGTTTTCAGCTGCAGACACAATCGGGTCGTTATCCCAAGGATTGACGCCCGTCTTTGCAGCAGGCGTGACGATGGGATCAGCGTCCCAAGGATTTGCCATTAGCGTTTCGTCCTGATGTTGCCGTTCGGGTCGGTGTAGCGCGCGCCTGAAGGGAGTCGTTCATAGTCCGCAGGCGAAGTTACGCGCGACACGCCAGCTTGTGGTGGTGCGGGTGGGCTTGGAGGGCTCGGGGGCTGAGGGGCCTGACCAGAAGGGAGGGCAAATTGCGCACCCTGCCCGGAGGATACCTTGAGACCCTGAATAGTGGTGTCTCGGTTTCGCCTCTTCTGGATAATCACCTCTTCCCCGTCGCCTGGTTGCGGGAAATACTGCTGTTCGGCATTAGCGAACTCCTCAGGCGAGATAACTGCGCCAGACTCCCGGCGAAGCACGGCGTTGATGAAGTTCCGCTTGGCCTGATCGTATTTCTGGGCATCTTCGGACCGCGCGAAGTTTCCGACAACCGGTAGGTTTCCAACGGTCTTGTTCCATACGCTTGTGCCTTCGGACTCAAGGCTGTTGAGAATGTTTTGGGACTCGATGCCGCGCCCGTAGAAGCCGCTATTTCGTCCTTCGGACTCTGTTAGCTTCGGCATGTTGCCAACAGTTCCTTCGGTTAGCGTAACAGTGCCGTCAGGATTGGTAGTGAGGGACATGCCAGAGCGCGCCTTGACGCCGCCAACACGCTCAAACGTGCCAGCCTCATCATTCCAGCGAGCCTTGTAAGGCTGGCCAGTCTGCTCATCGAATAGTTCAACGATGCTAGGAGCCTTCTTGCGGCCGCCACCTGCATCGATCGTCTCGCGGGTGTTCGGGTCGAAAAGTTGACCGTCGCCCAGATTGATCAGTGCTTTTTCTTCCTTGGGCTTGGAGAAAGTTCCCAGCCTCTCCACTGCGCCGGTCTGCTGGTTGGCGCGCGCAAGAGTGCCGTCAGGGAGGTTGACGAACTGCCAAGGCTCTCCGGCCTTCTGGCCCTCCGCATTCGCGGCCCAAAGCTTCAGCCCAACATCACGAAGATTGCGGTCGCGGAGCATGTACTGGATTATTGACGGATCGACCGACCCGCGCTGAACAGGTGTGACGCCTTGTGCGATCAGACCGGACGCGCCAGACGAGTCGGCAACCTGCATTGGTGCTTGTCCCTGCGGCTGGGGAGCCGTTGGAGAGGCCATCGTGTAGGGCGCAGTATCGGCGCGCGGTTCAACCTTGACCATCGGATCAACGTAAGCCGTTTCTGTGCCGCTGGTGTCGCCTTGCTCAAGCGGCGCAATTGCCTCGATGGCGGCCGCTCCACCATTCGTGGGAGCATTGCCAAATTCGTTTGCATAATAGTTCTGGGCAAGCGCCATACGACGCGCGCTCTCGCCACCGGGGCGGTTATACCCGGCAAATGCCCACGCGTTGTTCATAAGCTGTTGGGCTTCTTCAACACTTTTGGCATTATTGAGCTTCTGGATGAGCTGCGGGTTCTCCTGAAGGAAGAACTTTGCCTGCCCTTGTGGTGACAGATCACCCGTTGCGGCAAGCGCCTGATACCGCGGACCACGCCAAGATAGGATGCCACCCGCTGTTCCAGCCTGCCCGCTTTCACTTGGATCACTCCATGTGCGCATTGCATTCTTGGCAGACCACCCGCTTTCTGCCTTTCCTGTGGCCGCAACCGCAGCAAGGCCATACGGGTTGGTAAGACCACCAGATCTAACAGTCTCAATGAAAGGCTTGTATGTATCCCCCTGAAGGGCGCCACGAGACACAGGGGCGACTGGCGCCGTTTGAGCAGGCTGTTGCTGCGCCTGAGGACCGGCCAAGCTTGAAAGAAACCCACCTGCGGGCTGCTGCGGCGCAGAAGCGCCACCCTGAAGGCGATCGGCTAGGCCTGTAAAAGAACGGTCGGCGCGCACATTCGTGATTGCCCCGCCGATGCTGTCAGCGATGCTGCTCAGCCACGAGTTATCAGGCTGAGGAATATTGACGCCGGGAACGAGAAGGCTGGAAATTGCCATTAGAACAATGCCCCCGCTGCAAGTTTTACGCCGCCGCTAACAAGACCCTTGAGGAAGCTGCTCTTGGCTGCTGTCTGCGCCTCTTGGCCTTGTGCGAATTGATTGTTGGCACCCATGATGCCCTGCGTCACGCCGCTTTCAAGACCGAGCTGATTATCAGCGCTGTTCTGGTACAGGTTTGCGATGTTGCCGTATCCCTGAGCCTGACCGCCGGCCGCCTGAAGCCCTTGACCCGAAACACCGGACAGGCGATCGAGCCAGCCGCCGTATTCCTGATTTGCCAGCCCTTGGCCGTACTGCGAAAGGGCCGTCAGCGTGTTGCCGCTGTTGAGCATGCCAGCAGCAGAGGCCCCGCGTAGCGCTGCCTGGTTGCCTTGATCGAGAGCGAACTGATAGCCGGGGCCAGTCTGAAACGCGCCGGTTGCCGCTGCATTGCCGTCTGCGCCGTTCAAACCCAGCGCATTGTCATACATGCCTCTGGCGTTATTGCCGCTATCCACCCACGGCTGATACGCATCAATCGACTGATTGAGCGCACCAAGGGATTTCTGCTCACCATCAGCAATGATGTTGTTGCCGGTCGCACGAAGCGCAAACAGCGCGTCCTTGTTCTGGTCAGACGCCTGCATGGTGGCTTTGCCGGTCTTGCTTCCACTAAGGGAACTGAGGAAACCCATTTACAAACCTCCAGCGGTCAGTCGGTCCTCGATCTCGCGCACATGGCGGTCGAGTTCCTTGAAATACAGATACCAGTCCTTGTTCATCCGGCCGTTCGCCTCGATGATTGGCTGTGGTGGTGGTGGCAGGGATACAAGAGGCTTGAGAGAAGATGCCATCAGCGTGACCTCGCTTCGCCGTCCATGGAGCCGCCGAGCAGCCCGACATAGACAGGATCGGAAACTTCGAACTTCCAGACGCGCCCATATCTGGTCGCCAAGCCGGTGCGATTGACCGAAACGACGGTATTGTGTTCCGCCTGCCTGCCAAGCTGGCGATGAAGCGGAATGCCGAACGAGTTGCCGCCGTCATCGGACCACGACACCTTGCAGATCGGGTCGGTGTCGATTGGCTCATCACCGGTTACAAGGCCCTGCCCCACGATCACGTCGAAGTCGGCGCGCGGGATGGCAACGCGGTTCGGGAACCCGATGGCCGGCAATGATATGGCGGTCATGACAAGCTGATCCTCACCTTCTCTCGCCGTATTGGCATCGAGGAACCAGACATCCCCCGTGGTGCGGTCACCTATCACCCACTTGCCGAAGGCCTGCGTCGAGCAGACGCCGCGCCAGCGCTCGTTCAGATAGCTGACGCGCTCGTGCCAGAAGCCGGTTCCAACCTCATATGTCCATGAGAACGTTGGGCCGGTCACGGTTGCCCAATAATGGCCCTCTGTGATGCCAACCGTGACATCGATCGCGGACTTGTCGGCAACCTTCTCGATCAGGCGATCAAGGTCAGGCGTCGAGATGCGGTTGATCTGATATCCGCCGTCCAGCCGGTAGACTGCATTGTCGTCCCCGACGAAGATCAGCGCCGGGAAGCCGTATTCGTTGCCAGCAATGGCATAGGTCCCGGCAACCCCGCGATTGATGACCGACGAACGCGAGAAAGGCGATCCGGTCGCGTTACCGGCGTTCTGCCACACCTCGATCGAGGAAGGCCCGCACAGGTAAAGCAGCTCGCCAAAGCACACGGCGCGATAAATGCCGCCCGGATGGCTCTCAGCCTTGCCGAAATCAAGGGCGCTTACTGTCGTGTCGTTGATGGCAGACACGAAGAACCGGCCGTCACGAATACCCCAGATGAAATAGCCGTCGAGAAAGTCGACAGAAAGAGCTTGGGGCAGTGCACCAGCGCCAAGGCTGGTTGGTGCGCCGCTTGGGTTGACCACAAACGTGTCGTCTTCGGTTGTGACGAGGATATCGGGGATCGGAGCCTTGTTGTTGCGGGCAAACGTCACGCGCTGCTCACCGGGCAGAGCGCCGAGATCGGTCACAACGTAGTTGGTGCCGTCGTAATTGACCCGCACGAGACGTTCAGCGAACGCAACATAGAGGTTGCCGTTGTGGAAGTGCACGCCACGGCAGGCCAACACCTCAGCTGTAGCCACGCGCTTCAAACCCGGCGACCGGCGACGAACGAACTGCTTGCGAGCGCCATTGTCCAGCGCTTCAGCGTAGCAGTTGATCAGACGGCCAGATCCTTCTCCAGGCCGCGCACCCGGCGCCGTAGAGGTGGGGAAGACGATATCGACCATTCACCCCTCCAACTGGAAATGACGCAATTGTGCTTCTTGCCACGAAGACGGCCGATGAACAGGGCTGAGAGCCGCAACCACGCCGGCAAGCATGGCTTTTGCCGCTACGGTTGGATGAAGAGCGCCACAGCCAGTCCCCATGCCGGGAATTGCGATGGTCTCCATGCCAATATCGGATGCGAGTTTTACGGCGGCGCGAGTGGCAAGCATCACATCGGCAGGATCAACAATCCGCTTCGGAACCCGCATCGTCGGCGCTGAAATGACCCATGGGATGCGATGGTTTGTCTCTATGGCGAGGGCTTCGCCTACAAGGAGTTCACCGAAGGGGCGCTTCCGGAGTTCTTCTATCAGCCGCTCTTGCACGCCCCAGCCGAAAAGCTGGCTGTAGGCGTAATCAATACCGCCGTCCATGAACCCAAATGAGTTGGCAGGGCTCACAACGGCAGTTGCGACCACGTCGCAGACTTCGCCCGTAAACGTCCTGTAGCCAGAGTGCGACAAAGCAGCCGTAACGTCGCCGTCACGGTCGAAAAACAGGATATCGACCATCAAAAATAGTCCACCGCGAGAACCGAACCCTTGACGTATGTTTCAGGTGTCATGGCGCGCAATCTGGTGATGGCATCGGCCTTGCTGTCATAATTCTTGGGCTGCCCGAATGACGGAGCAGCCGCCACAGCGATGATCGTTGCAAGCGCGTCAAGGTGCTTGTCCTCGTATTCATCGCGATTCATGTTCGTGTATGCGTTGATATCGTTCAGTTCTTCGATCACGCCATCAATGATGCGATCGATCTCTTCGATATCCTCTGGTGCCGGGGCTTGGCCTGCCCCCACTGCGTTCAAGAGCTTGAGGGTGGCGGTGATGAGTTCAAGACGTGTTTTCACAACCGCCACTCCTCTGTTTATTCAGCCACGTAAGCGGCTTTTTCGTCGTCGGCCAAACCGTTGAAGGCATCGGCGTCAGCCTTGTTCAGACCGTCCTCGTTCTTGGCTTCTTTCTTCTCGTGAACCTTGAAGAAGCGATTGCCGGCGAACTTGGCGTTGGCGAGTGCGTTGGCGTCGGATTCCTTCATTTCGGTGGGCTTGCCGCCCGCAAAGGAATAGCCGAACTGTTCCGTTTCATCGCTTTCGCCATTGCCGGGGTGATACGATACCTTCGTCATCAGTCACCTCAGTTCTTCGTGCAGTAGGCGATGACGATCTGGCCGACGCCGGTTGTTGCCGCCGTGCCGGTCAAGGCCGGGGTGGCGGTGATGGTCGTGTCCGATGCAACGTACATCGAAACGGCCTCATCCAGCGGGATAAGCCCAGCAGTGCTGAGAGCCAGATCCGTGCCGAACAGGTCGTCGTCTGCCGTGGTGCCGACGTCCAGCACGTTGCCAGTGCCGGCATTGAACACGGTGGAGATGTTGACGCCGGAAACGGCCTTCAGAATGACGGCGCCAGTGGGAAGCGTGCCAACTGTCAGAACCTTGCTGTTGTCGAGGTAGGTGAAGTCTTTGCGCAGATACTGGATGTCCTGATACAGATCGTTGCGCGCGGGAGTATTTCGGTTGAGACCCATGGTCGTGTCCTCAATTCGTGAAAAGGAATGAGACAGGGGCGGCAAGCGCCCCCATCACGATCAGGCGTCAGACGCCGCCGATGCGAAGATGGTGAAAACGCCCCACTGCTTCAGGTCCGTGCCGTCCTGCGGGTACTTACGGAACATCTTGGAGACGCCATAGGCCATTTCAGCGCCAACGCCTGTGATGAAGCCGTAATCGTCCTCCTTGCGGAAGGTGGGCTTTGCCATCTGCGCCCAGCCGAGAACGGCCGCCTGCTGACCGCAGAGGAACATCGGCTCCACACGGCTGGAAGATGCACCAGCAGTCAGCAACGTGGTCCACACGTCATCGATGTACTTGGAGATTTCCGGAACCTTGCGGATGATGATGCCATCAGCCAGCAGATCGCCGTCCTGGAACAGCGGGTTCTTGTCCATGCCATTGCCTTCGCGGGCGCGGGCATCCTTGTTCAGCGCAATGATCGTCGGATCTTTCTTGAGGTCGCGGAACGTGTTGGAACCGGCGAACAGCACGTAGTATTCGTAACCATCGGCGGTCTTGTACGGACGGATTGCCGGGGTTGCGAGTTCTGCGCGGCGCTTCGCAAGGGTGATCATCTCGAAGGATGCCTTGTCTGCTGCTGCGTCAACGTTGGCCAGCGCTGTGGCGTGGGTGGCGTTGTAATTTCCGACTGCGACACCGTACAGAACGCGGTCGGAGTTGGCCGCGTTCCATGTGTTACGCTGGGCGGCGGACGCCGCTTCATAGCGAATGCCGTTGATGCGGTCACCGTCATCAGAGCCAAGCTGTGCCGGGGCGGTTTCGGCCGGCAGAGCCATGAAGGCTTCAATCAGTTCGTCGCGTTGCAGTTCCTTGCCCCAATCGGACAGGAGCGGCTTTGCTTCGTTGAAGATGTCTGCAGAATCCTTCTGCGTCTCATTCTTCTTGGTGACGACGGCGTGGCGCGCCCAATCGATCCACAGGCGCATGCCATAGTTGTCGATCTTCTCTTCGTTGCCGACGAGAGTGCCTGCACCGCGACCTTTGCCGCGAAGCTTGGTGACGAGCGGGATATTCATCTGCTCGCCGCCCTGCTTGAGTTCCTGCCGGATGCGAATGATCGCATTCAGCGCGGTTCCCATGTAGGGGGAGAACATGTTCTCGCGAACGAATTCCCGGTTGATTTCCTTGGTGTACTGGACAAGCTTGTTGTTGTCCTGAATGGTCGTGACGGCCATTGTGGTCTACCTTTTTGACGGGCGGCTGTTCACCGCGTTGCGTGGCTGAAAAGCGCCGCATCGCTCGCGTCATTGTCGGCTGCGGTGTTGCCACCGGCCGGCAATCGGCTGAGACTTGGCGGCAGTGCTGTCGTGGGCTGTGAACGGCTGGTATTTGCTGCGGCGCCACTGCGAATGCGCTCAAGGATTTTGGCCTGCTCGGCCGGGTCGCTGAGGCGCTTTTCGAGTTCTGCCTGAAGCCATGCATCCGGATCGTTGCCGATACGGGCCATGACCTGTTGCTGCTGATGCCACTTCACCAGATTGTCGAACGGATTGCCGCCGGACATGAGTTCACGATGCAGATTAACTTTTCCCGTGGGATCGAGCGCATCTGCTGCGTCTTTGGCGGCTTGCACCTTGTCAACTCCATGTCGTTGCGCTGCCTGATTTTCGAAAATCAATTCGCGAACTTCTGCGAGTTGCTGCTGAACCGGCGAAAGCTGGCCCTTCAGGTAGTTTTCCGGGTCATCCCATAGGGTAACCGGCTGCTGTTCCTGATGAGGCTGCGGGGCTGGCTGACGCTGCTGCGAAAGCAACGTGATCTGCCCCTTCAACTCTGCCATTTCACGGCGAAGCTGTTCTGCTTCCGCTTGGGCCGCCTGCCGCTTTTCCCGTTCATCCTTGACGGCGCGGACCGGTACACCATTCTGGTGCTGGGCTACATCGTCAGGGTGTTCGGTGGCGTCTGCGTCCGTCTGCGTTACAGGCGGCTGTGTGTCCGTCTGCGCTGCAAACCGGCCCGCTTCGTCGCGTGTCCGTTCGGTGGTGGTTGTGGTATCAACCGGCGCAGCATTGCTGTCACCGGAAAGGATTTCTTCCAGTTCGTTCACGATGGTTCTCCATGTCGTGGGAGTTTCACGAAATCGCCCATGAGCCTGGCGGCGGCTTTTCGCCCGTCAAAGTCGGCGGCACGCTGCTTGGAGACGGCCAAGCGCCGATTTCGCCCTTACGGATGGCGGCTCCCCTTTTGTGACGCCTGCTTCATCTGATCCGCGTGCATCACAAATCGTTCACCCCGAGCGGCCTGCTGCTCGATCTGCTGGTTTTGCATCTCAAGCGGCTTCAGTGCCGTTTCGGTGATGATCTTGTCTGTTTCGGCAACCGTTTTACTGGTCGCGGCATTGGTCTGGCGTATTTCAGCCAGCGCCTTTGCAATTTCGATATCGGACGGACCGGATTCGCCCGTGCCTGCTGTGCCCGCGTCGGCTAGAGCCTTGCGGGCCTGTGCCTGCTTCAGCATCGCCGCAGCCTGCTTGTCGGCAATCTCCGCCTGTGCGCCGGCCATTGCGATCGGATCGGGCTGCTGCGCCTGTTTCTGGGCCTGATCGAGAATGTCCATGGCCTTCTTCTTGACCGATCCGGCCAACGGTGAAAGCTCAAGCAGCAATTGCGGCGGCACCTGCTGGCCTTTCTGGGCCATGATGGACAGCGTGTCGTAAGCGTCCTGCTGCATGTTGATGGTGTCCGGGCCTTCATCGATGATGATATCCACATCGAGCGAGCCGAGAGCGTTGATGATAGTCGGCAGTCCCGTCGCCGGGTCGATACCTACCTGATTGATAGAGAAGAACTGTGCCACGTCGTCATCATCAGTGACGCGAATCCAGCGTTCTGCCGTCCAATGCTGCTGAACGGCGAACCAGATGGCCCGATAAACCCGAAGCTTCCAACCCTTGTACGCCAAGAGATACGGGCCAAGCTCGGCAATGCCGCTCTGCTGCTGGATTTGCATCGCGCGGCCGGAGAGCTTGTCAACGCCCTGCCCCATCAGGGCCGGGTTGAAGCCATAGTTCTCGATCTCGTTTTTGGCATCCTCAAGAAAGGCGATCTGCCCCTGCATTTCTGCATTCTTGGCGGAATCGTCAAACTTAGGTTCCTGCGTCCCCTGCGGGAATGTAATCACACCATCAGGCCTTGCAGCCTCACGACGGATATTCTCAACATCTGCCCCGGTATCCTGGGGGATGATGATGCGACGACTGTTAAGCTGATGCAGGGCTTTCGACCGGCGCTGGTTCACCTCGTCCTGGCTGGAGCGCATGTTTCGCACGAAACCATAGCGGTCACCTTCATGGTCGATGTTGGCCGAATACACGATGTACTTGCAGGCAGTCTTGCCCTTCTCATCGATGTAAGGCGAAATGCCGTACGCCAGAATGACGGAGCCGGTGTAAACGCACCAATGCCAGTCACCGCCACGCTTGTACCAGTGATCGACAATGCGGATGCGCTTGACGCCTTCGCCTTCTGCAAACCACTTGTTGTCCGTGTCCGGGTTGCTGGTGAGTTCGGAACCGCTCTCAAGCGATGCCCTGATCTCCGATTCCTTGTCGGGGAACTGCTCAATCGCAGCCTCAACATCGGCCCACTTGCCAAGCCCCATGTAACGGGCGTCGTCAAAATCCATCTTGAGTGAGCGCGGATCATAGAAGAAGGACGAAGGGTCAACAACCTCAAGCCCCACGTCGATATCGCCAACATCGCCCTGCTCAAGCGTGATTTCTATACCACCAATCCCATCAACAGCGCCATTCAAGCCGCAGATTGGCGACTTGCTGGCCCAATCCTGTTGGTCGCAGACGTAGCGGAGAACGGCGGTAGCAACCTCTGCGCCTTCCTCATGCTTTGGAGTGCGAGGGAAGCCACGCGGGTCTTGCTTCTGACGCTCCAGCAGGCCAACAACAGCGTTGATCTTGCGCCCGATGCGATTGTAGGTGACAACCGGCTGCTTGCGACGGTTCAGCGCCTTGATCTGTTCAGCGGTCCACTGCGCGCCGTGATAATAGCGCCTTGCGTTCTGCTGTTCCTTGATCTCCTCGTTCTTCGTCTCAAGATACGACAGGTACTGACGCTTCAGGCTGGCGTGATCAACCTCTGCCGAAGCCGTTGGGCCTTGCGCCGGAGCGCTACCCTGGATGTATCCGGTTTGATTGACCATCAGTACGTCATCCAATCATTGGCTTCAGAGGCTGGTTGTCTGGCTGTGTAATCTGTGCGCGGCGACTTGGCCGGCTTCTCTGTCTTCCTCGCCCAAGGCCTCGACATGCAAGCGTAACGAATTTCGTCGGCAGGATGATCTTCCATGTCCGAGTTCAAATCCTCTGGTCGGTCAGCGTCGTGCTGTAGCGCCGGCAAAGTGCGGATTGCATGGATGTTGGTTGAGAAGAAGAACAGCATAGCGTTACCGTCTTCATCGCCATCCAAGCGAGCGCGGACCTGATCCCAGCCACCCATTGCGCCGCGCGCGGCCACTCGCTTGTTGTCAGCGGCACGGAATGAAGCGCCCGATTGCGTCTCCGTTCCCTTGCGCATCCGTTCTGCAATCGACGGGCCGCCGTCCTCTGCGAAGGCCGCAGGATCAAGTACGCCGTACGTAATCACATCCTTGCCGTCGCGCTTCTTGATCTCGGCGCCGACAACATTGGAATTCATCTTCAGACCGACGTTCGGCTTGAATTTGCCTTCCTTGTCTGTGGCAATGCCATACCACTCGCGATATCGAACAAGCGCACCACGCGGTATTTTCTTGCCACAAGGGCTTATGAAATCGTCAGTTGCGACGGCGTACCAGCCGAACGAGAACGGCTTGGCGCTACCCCAGTCACCTGCGCGAAACCTGATCCAGTCTTCCGGGATTTCGAACGGCTTGACCACATGGCGATCCTGCCGGAAATTGTCGAAGAATGCGCCGTCGATGATGTCCCAATCACCATCACGCATCGCTCGAACAAGGCTTTCGCTACCAAGGCCCTCAAGGCGAAACTCATAACCAGGGTCATTGTCAGCCATCGAAGGGTTGTCTTCGAGACGCGCCGGTATGTATTGGCGCATCATGCCGCCTTCGCTGTTGGTCGCCTTATAGACCTCCATAGGCTGGGCACCGTCGATGAAAGTCATCTTGACGAACTGGTGCCCAATACCGCCGGGGTTGGCGCCGCAGACTATGCGCGGGAATTTGTCCTTGTATGCATCCGGCAGTTTGATGCCCACCATGCGGACGCGGTTGCGCAGGAAGCGGTAAATCGTGTCTGTGAAGTGCGTCAGCTCGTCAATCAGCAGCACATGGATTTCAGCGCCCTGATATTTGAACCGATCTTTCTCGTCTTTGCAGTGGCAGAGATAAATCTTACTGCCATTCCAGAACCGTATTTCGTCCTCTACGATCTCGACAAAGCCGCATTGAACCCATCCGGCGAGAAATTCACGGAAGCCACTCGGGCCTTCTACGTGGTTCTTGACAAGATCATCACGGATACGGCGAAACAGATAAACCTGAAGGCCGGGAATGCATGAGCACCATGTTATAGCAGCCATGCGCATGAGGTGAGACTTCCCGCCACCAGCCGCGCCGCCGTACAGGATCTCAGTTGCTGGACTGTCGAACGCCACCTGCTGTTTTGCGTGCAGGCGGATGTTCAGTTCTGCATCTGCTTCAGTCGGCATTGAACTTGATGACAGGCGTTAGGGCAATCTTTCCGCCATGCTGAACATCAAGCTTTTCGCCGTATTTTTTGGGCTGCAGCTTTGATGCCATCCACTGACGAGTCTTGATGCGAAGATCAGACCGACGCAGCGCTTCGCCGTTTTCGGTCCACCCGATGTTGTCACCGTCGGCGTTCTTCTTCTCCATCCAGTCGTTACGGCCGTCGTCGGCAATGTCGATCATCTCATCAAAGAGAGTGTCTGCCTGAACTTCGCGTGCGCGCGCGTACTTGGTGCAGAATGACGAATAACGCTCATCAGCAAGCCAATTGAAAACCGTCCGAAGAGAAGGCATCGTTTCATCATCGCAGATCGCCCGCAGGCTTTCACCTTCGGATATACGCTCGCAGATGGCGTCGGCTACATCACCGCTGTAAACGGTTGGTCTTGCCATCGTTCTCTTCCCTATCTGGGGTTATTCCGGTCTTGCTCACTTGACGCCGTAGTATGAAGGGGAAAGACAACCCTTGGAGCGGCGGCGATGGTTCTAAGCCGTGAGTGAAGCCTTGTTGCCTCGCGACCGGTGGTCGAAGCTGGATAACCCGCTCCCATGAAGGGGTTAAATGCCGAATGCCCGCATCAGGCGGTTGATGTCGCTATTTGCCTTGGCAATCGCCCTTGACGTTTCGCCTGCATCATACGCGAGGTCGTGGATGATCGAACCAGACCTCGGCGCGCTCGGGCCGACGGTGGATTCGGGCAGGGTGCCGCAAAGGGTGTCCGTCAGCGCCGCGATCTGGTAGGCGAGGTCACTTGCCGCCCTCAGTGCGTTCCTCACCTCATCGATAGGCGCTACAGGATCCGAGTCATGGTAGACGGTGGAGACAGGGCCGATATAGCCAGTATGATTGAGCGATGCTTCACGGTTCGTTGCCATATTGCTTTCCTCTTCGGTTAAAGAAAAACCCCGCCATTGCTGACGGGGCGGTTGGCATTTCGCGATAATGGTTTTCTACGCCCCGAGCATTTCCTTGATCGCAGCGCAAATTTTATCGACGGGTTGGGCGGTCATCTCCCCATCTGCAAGGTCGCATGAACGACGCCACACTTCCCCGGCTTCTGATGGGAATGAGGCGTGAGCAGACAAGTATCCGTTCGGAACTCTCAAAGACGGAGGCCCGATGCAAATCTTGATGTAAGGTGGCTCCCGCTCTTGCTCGGTGGTGGTCATGGGGCGATCACTCGCAAGCCTGCGCTTGAGCATTCCAGTTTGGTCGACCTGTCCCGTAGCACTGGACATCCATAACGCCGAAAAGCACGCAGATGGTGAGGCCGATGATAGCGCCCATCATAATGGCGGCGAAAATACCTTTGCCATGGTCGGTCATCGCTCTCTCCATGTGGGCGGGTGAATGGGATTAGGCGGCGCGTTTTCGGGTTCGCTTTACCGGCTCTGGCAATGGCTGCGGCTTTACATCGCCCCAATGAATATCAAACGGGCTGAAGTCCACGGCGAAAGCATTGGCTTTGGATTGACGTGCGAGCGCGGCTTCTTCTCTGAGCGCCAGATCTGCGGCCCTCTTTGCGATCACCCACGGCTCATTCTTCGAACCACGAAAGCCACCTTTCAGGACTGCCATCCTCATCTCCTGAATCGATAAGCCCCACCTTGTTACGGGCGGGGCTGGTGAAAAGTCAGAACGGCGCGGCACCCGTATCCGTGCGCTGCCTCCGGTTGATCGAGAATTTGTTTATCCGGGCTTCCCCGAACCTCGCCAGTGCGTCTTAACCGTACTGTGGTTTTTCCCTGCCGTTCTGATTTGCTGCGAGGGCCGGGCTTGATACCGGCTATTGTCGGCAACCCGCCTTTCGGCTTCGGCAGGGGCAATGGCTGGGAACCCTGCGCATCCCATGATCGCTTCCTTCAGCGCCGCCTCGCATTCCGTTGCCCTGTTAGGCGAAACTGTGCGGAAGTGTTTTGCTTCGTTATTTCCGCATCCCGAAGGTTCGCGGGAGCGACCCGCTAGCCTGTTATCGCATGCCGAGCGCCAAACACTCGGATTACTCTACACCCTTGCGGGGAGGACGGCCTTGGCTAATTACCGCGTCATCATGCGAATTAGATCAGGAGCGGCAGAGATTGGCATTTCTCTTTATCGTGCCCGCCTATGCCCAAGTTGGCTGGCCGCATCCTGAAACTGATTTGGCGGCTGCGATACGCAAATCGCCATCTAAATAATCAATAACCTACAGCTTATAAGTTGGCAAGTCCTAAGCGCGCCGTTTATGCTGCCTGTTACGATATCCCCAATGTTCTGCGAGGTCTTCGAGAGCATTGCGCAAATAGTCTGCAAGCGTTGTTTTCTCGCGGTGTGAGGCCCCAAGCTCGGAAATGTTGCGCCCTTCGCCGGCCACCTTTTCGACAATAGCAAAGGCACGGTGACCTATAACCATTTGTGCAGCTTTCAACTGGAATCCTGCATCAATCTGGTTATCAGTGATAGGCTCTCGCACACCACCACCGTCTACAGGCTCGCGGGCATAATCGAACGATCCCGCACCAGCGCCGCCGAGAACTTCCCAGAGACGGCGAAACCTGATTGCCGCCTGTACCTGGTGATCTTCGAGGTGACCTTTTGCCGCCATCATGGCTATCGGGCTTTCCCGAAGGTTGAGCGCGGCCGTGATAGTCTTCGGGTTTCCCGGCAATCCTTCATGCACTCGGCTGTAATGCGGATTGTCGATCTCGATTGCCCGCATTTCGGAATGCCGGTTGCCGAGACCGTCAAACTCCATCGGCATTTCTGCCTTACGTTGCCTTTTCCTGATCTTCATGGCCGCTGCCCCTTTGCCATTTGTTTGATATGACATTTGAACCCAGCGGCTTCCGATTTCCTCGCCAGCTTCAACGCAGCCAAGATCGACATATTAGGTTGATGAAAACCGGTCCTTCCTGACGGGCTCTCTCCATCCACGCTAAACTTGGTGATGCCCAAGATATCCTTGATTGTTTCCAACATGCCCGCCGCCCCTTCTGTTACCTGATCCAGCCGTTACGAATGCATATCGCTACCAGTTCCGACGTCGTTCTGGCGCTTACCTTCAGTCTCGCGATCTGAAGATATCCCCCAATCGTGTTGGGGCTCGCATCCATCAGCCGTGCCGCGCTTTTCGATCCCTCGCCGTTAGCGAAGTGCTGAACGCTTTCAATCTGCTTTGGTGAAAGAGGACACTTCATGCTGCGAAAGCCTGCTCTTGCTTTGCTGTTCGATACAGGTGCATGATCGAGGTGTGGTCTTTGCGCAAAAACGATGCAATCTGCGGGAAAGACTTCCCCAAAACTTCCCGAAAATACACCACGAGTTCCCTTCTGATCTTCACCATCCATTTTGTCCTCGCGTCTCCCCTTACAAGGGCAAGTGTGACGTCCCTGTATTTGGATAGAATTCTTAGCGCCGCTTCCAGCATGGTTTCGGAATGGAAATATTGCTCTTCCGAAATTAGGTGCAGATAACCGTCATATTTTGACGAGAGATAAGCGCTGACGCTGGCGCTTGTCGCCGGGAAAAGATGAACGGCGCGATGCTGCGCAGCATCTATACGATCTCGTATTTCTCTATACGAGACTTGCTGCCTCTCTAGCTCCGTCATCGACTGATGCATGTTCATCTGAAACTCCTCGCTTCACGCTCTTTCTCGCGGCGAATGTATTCTTCCCGGCTTTCCGACATACGGGCGACGGGTGAAACGCTGTATGTTCCGAATGGCGGGGGTCGATCGGTCCCGACGTGCGGAAGCTTGGCGCGCGCATTCGTGAACCAGTCGGAGCGGAAACCTTGCCAGCCGTGGAGGATCTGCATTTCTGCCGCTTCCTGCGGGCTACCGGTCTTCTCGTATTCCTTTACGAGGAGCTTGGCTGCATAGGCAGTCAGAGGCTTCTTTACCGTCTTCTTGCGATGCTCGATGAGGGCTTCAGCAAGGTCTTCGCCAACGCAGGCTGACAGAATTGTTTTGATGTCTTCGGTCACTTTACCACCTCCAGCTTCCGTTTTGACGGCGCTTTCCTTGGGCCGTGGCCAGATCCCAGCCAGTGGTCGTCACTCTTGTGGCCAATTGGATCGTCGGCCAGTTGAGCGCGGACCTTTTCAACGCCAACTTCGACATCCATCTGATAAACCCGGTCGTCAGGGCAATGATCGTTGATCAGGTAGAATTCGATTGGCTCGTCGCTGTAGATCGTGAAGCAGCCTTGCTCATCCATGTTGAGAATAACTCTGTTCATGCTGCGACCTCCTGTGCCGCTTCGGTGACTGTCACAATGCATGGTGCTTGCAGGCCAGAGGCCCACGTCATCACCAAGCGCTGGCATTTACTGTCGTCCTGAATGACCCCGTGCATGACGAGGAAATCCTGAACGGCCTTTTCGAGATTGCCGAGATCTCTTGCCCGCTTATCGGGAGCCTCAAGGCATATGGCGATGTGATAAGTGCCGATGTTTTGCCGGTGGCTGTCCCTGACGTGCAGAGAGGCTTCCGCGATCCAAGCGTTGTATCGTGCTGTCTTATGCCGGCCGCGCTTCTTGCCGCCGTTGGCATATGCTGCGTTGATAGAAATGGGGAATGGTAGGTGAAGGGTAACGCTCATGTCGCCCCCCGCTTCTGGGCCGCGCGCCGGCAGAGTTCGCCAACCTTCTGGACCCACGCCAGACGACGGCGCTTGCTCGCTATGTTGATGTCGGGCCACTTCTTCGGGCCGCTGCTGAACTTGGATAGCCAGTCATGAAGCTCTACCTCGTATTTGGAGGCTTCTTCTGCCATCTCTTCGTAGGAGTTGAAGGTGTGTTCGGAGGTCATTCGAACAAATCCCCCTGCATACCGAGCGCGGATAGATACGCCTGCATCACATGCGCTTCTTCAATCCGGTCGGCCTCGTCCCTCTTGCGAAGACGGATGATCTTTCGAACAATCTTGGCGTCGAAACCACGTCCGCTAAGTTCAGCGTAGACATCCTTTGTATCGTCGCTGATCGCCTTCTTTTCCTCTGCAAGCCTTTCGATGCGCTCGATGTATGATCGCAGTTCGTCGGCGGCGACGTTGATTTCGCTGTTGTCACTTACTGTCATTTGCCGCCTCCTCTTGCTTCAGTTCAGGCGCGATTGCGAATGCCAAGCGCCTCGCGAAACGCAGCAACCAGCGTGCGAACGAGACGCGTATCTTCCCCGCCGAGGAGAGCGGTTGCTCTTTCGATTGCCACGTCATTTTTGCGAAGCTCCTCTCTCGCGTACACAAGCCCACTCACCGCTTCGACGCGGAATAGTTCTGCGGGCTTGATGGAAATTCTGGGATCGGCATACCAAGCGTCCTTGGTTCTGGTATAAGACCAGCCCAAATCACGGGATGCCTTGCGGATTCTTGCGCTCACGTTGCCAAAGCTGGGCGGCGCTATCTCGTCTCTCAAGGCTCTCTGGCAAAACTCAACAGTACTCATTTCTGACTTCTCCGACGCCTTTTCGGACATTTCCGAAAACTCCTGTGGTTATCTCGCTCTCGTACAGGAGAGACGCAGATGGGCCACAGGCATGAAAATGATGGGATCGCAGG
>RCUT01000116.1_pt1 | contig 43624 bp, 58 predicted proteins | sample 2166171 | NCBI WGS metagenome assembly RCUT01 (sample SAMN09932757, study PRJNA488358) | compost metagenome | isolation source: compost soil in 4-hydroxybenzoic | place: Germany: Experimental Botanical Garden | reverse complement strand
TCGAACTCCCCCGCCTTGCCCTCGTTGCCGACCAGCACCAGGGTCTCCCCCACTTCCGGCAGGCGTACCTCGACCCGCTGGAAGAAGCGGATCGCCCGCTGCCCTTCCAGCTGGGTGTCGTACAGGAAGCCGCGCCACTTGGGCCCACGGGCCAGATAGCGCTCCAGCACGTCGCGGGCAGCGTCACGGGTGTCGTGGTGGTCTTTGGTGCTCATCAGGCACAGGCCCACATTGGGGTCGCTCGGCGGCAACAGCACGGTGGTGTTGGCACCGTAATAGGTGTCGGTGTCGTCGGTCTGCACCGCCAGAAACGCCTTGCGCAGGTTGACCACCCCATAGGCGCGGTCGAGATCGCTGACATCGGGAAACAGGCTGTTGTGCTCGCCGCTGACGATTTCGTGGCCGGTGACCCGGCCGCCGCCATCGGGGGTATCCGTCAGCCGTTGGCTGGCCAGCAGCTTGATGTCGCCGGAAAGAATGCTCATGGGGTTACCTCGAGAAGGCGAAGGGTGATTTCATAAGGGGTCTGGGCGTCCGGATCCGCGATCCGGTAGAGTTGCTTTGCCTCCAGCCCGCCGCCACTTTCTCGCCGCCATATGACAGTGAAGATGCGTCCGTTGAGGTGGAGCTGCATTCGAGCAGACGGCACTGCGGCCAGCGCCTGCAACTCCAAGACGGTTGAACGTTTTACCCAGGCCTCACCATCTGAGCGAAGAGTGATAGGCCGGCCCTCTGACTGGACTGTCTCTTCGACGATAATGGCGCCGGTTAGCGTTGGGGTGATGACCTGCCCGACAGGCTCCCACCCGAACTCATCTTCCCAGTCCAGGTCATCTGGCAATTCAATGCCGGCTAGTGTGATCATCAGCTTCTGAGTCCTTGCTGTTTCAACACGCGCAGCAACGCATCCAGATTTTCCTCATCGGACTGGAGTTCTGCGCTGTGAGTGGCGGATTTGAGATAGATGGTGACCGTTTTATTGCTGCCGGATGGCGTCGGTGCACTCTGCTGTTGTTGGGGCGATGTGGGCCCTGCAGTTGGCTGAGTCGTCGCTTTCTCTGCTTCCTTCTGCTGCGCCTTATTCAACTCCTTCTGGAGCTGGGCACGCATGGCCTCCATCTCCTTCTGGAACTTCTCGCCATAGAACTTGCTCCACTCGCTGTAAGCGGGGATGTCCTTCACCTTTTGGCTGTAGCGGGCCAGCTCCTCTTCGACACCCGCAAGCGTGTTGGCTAGGGCATCGGCGTTGCCACGCAGGTTATTGATATCCACCGTCTTGTAGAAGAAGGAGCCCGCTCCAACAGTCCGGGTAACTTCCCCCCGACCAGTGCCTGACAATGCCGAAGCGCTACCACTCGTGCTGCTGATGGCGTCTTCCACATCGGCTTTGGTCTTTTTGGCCTCGTCCTGCACCCCTTTGAGGTTGTCCCTCATGGTGTCGGTCGCCTTCTTCGACTTGTCCGCAGCGGTATCGAAGCCATCCCCGATCTCGGCCGCCCTTCGCTTGGTATCCCGGATCTTTTCATCCAGATAACGCAATCCACGCACCTGCGTATCAGACGACACCTTCCCGGCGTTTCCGGCTTGCTCCCACGCCTTTCGTATCTCTGCGAGCTCTTCAACGGTATTTGCCTTGTTGACCGCATCTTTCATCGCGGCAGCAATGACATTCGCGCTCGCCTCGGTGTCACTGGCCACTGCACGGAAGGTATCGATGGTCTGTCGGCCCACGGCATCAATACCGGTCTGCAGCTCCTGGTAGTCGAGGCCTAGGCGCCGCAGCTTCTCCGACAGGACATCCTCGGCAACATTGCCTGCGTTGATGGCTCCCTTTTCCATGCCGTCAAAAGCGGCCATTGACTGAACCTTGAGCACCTCGAGATCCAGCAGACTCATGTCCTGCAGGCTCTTACGCAGTCCCGCATCAATTTCGGTCTGGGTGACTTTGCCCTGCTCCTTGAGCGTCTCGAACGCCAGCCCAAGGTTTTGCAATGAGGTCGGGTCGCCAATCTGCAAATTGCTGAACAGGGTGTTTATCGTGGTTGCCGTCTCCCCGCCTTTGGCCTTGAGCTGGTCAAAACTGCTGATCAGGTTCAGTACCGCAGGACGGCTTTTGGCTTCCATCACCTGAGCGGACATATCCGCGGCGGCGGCCAGATTTGCAAAACCTTGTCGCATGCTGGCCAGTGCTGCATCGGCCTGATATTGCATGGCCTCGGCCTTGAGCCCAGAGGCTTCAAGCGCCTTCTGCACCTGCAACTGACCCGTTAGGTACTCGCGATGGCCCTTGAGCCGCTGCTCGTAGGCTGCCCGCTCGACGGCGGAGAGGTTGGCCACCTCTTGCGCAGTGAGGATCTGCACATTCTTGAACTCGTCAAACTGCGCCATGGTGGTCATACCCTGGCGCTGCAGTTGGGCGAAGAAGGCGCGAGACTGCTCGGCCACCCGTTGCTCAATCTCCCCTGCCTCCCCCATCCTGGCCGCCCAGATCCCGGTGTCCTCCGCCAGTTTGGCCAGCCCCTTGCCACCCTCGTAGGCCAACGTGGCCAGGGCAGCATAGGCGGCAGCAGTGCCAAGCCCGATCCGGCTTAACATACCGCCGGCTTTGTTCCCCTTCTTGGCCATCTCCTCCATGGACTCGCCCGCTTTCTTGGTATCCGGGGTCACGCGGGTTTTCAGAATGTCGGCGAACTTGAGCAGATCGGTGCTCCACTGCACCACCTTCATGGTTGCCCAGGCTTTAACAGCCAGCGCAATCGCACCGCGCCACTCAACCAGTCCCTCCACAAATTCGCGCAGGCCTACCACGGCCACCTTCAGGCCATCCGATACTTGGCGGGCCCAGGCGGCCAGACTACCGTCGGCGGCGGCGGCCTTGATCTGGCTGGTGACGCTCTGCAGCTCACCCTTGATGAAGTCGAAAATGCCCGCATCTGCCACCGCCAGTTCGACCCGATTCAGCTCCTCAAGAAAGTTCGACCAGATCCCGCTGAAGGTTTTGGACATGGCCTCAGAGGCACCGGCCGCATCCTGTCCCATCGCCTTGATCAGCAACTCGATCTCGGCACGGCCCAGCTTGCCTGCCGTGGCCATGGCGATGATCTCGTCAGTGGTCTTGCCCATGGCTTTCGCCAACAGTTGGGCCGCTGGTACCGAGCGCTCGTTGAGCTGGTTCATCTCCTCGGCTTGCAGCTTGCCCTTGGTATAGGCCTGACCGAGGGCGGTGATGACCCCTTCCAGATCCTGATAAGTGCCTGCCGTCTTGGCGGTGTAATCGGCGGCCGCCTGCAACACACCGTTATAGGGATCCAGCCCGAAGTTCTTGGCCTTGATAAAGGCGGTGGTGATCTCGTTGAGTTGGAACGGGATCTTCTCGTTGAACTCCCGCAACCAGGCCAACGCCTTTTCACCGCCGGCGGCGCTCCCCTCCACGCTCTTGAGCGAAACGCCCAGCCGCTCCATCTCATCGGCGGTGCGGATCATGCCGGTGGTGCGGGCAATCAGCTGATCAAAGCTGAGGTAGGCCGCTGCCGCGCCAGTGATGCGGCCGATAAAGTCCCGCCAACTCCCACTCCCGCTCTGCACGCTCTGGTGCAGGCTGTCGGTATTCTGCTCGGCCTGCTTGGCCTTCTTGCTGTATGCCTCCATCCCGGCGGTAGACGAGCGCAATTGCCCTGCCTGTCCAGCAAGCTGGTTTTTGAGGTACGCCACCTGGGCCCCGGCCTGTTGGCTGGCCGTTTCAATCCGCTTCTGCTCGCTGGCCAGCTTGCGGGTGTCGACCCCAGCCTCGGTCAGGGCGCGGCGCAGCCCATTGAGTGTGGTGTTCTGCCGCTGATATTGGCTATCGAGGGACTGCACTTCCCGGCGAGCAGAGTTGAACTCCCGGGCTTGCTGCCGCAGCGCCTTCTCACTGGCATCCAGTCCGTTCTTGAGGGCATTGGTTTGCCCCGCGCTCTCTTTGTACTGGTCCCCCAGTAGGCGAACCTGATCCCGCGCATCCTTGAGCGCCTGGCGCTGTTCCTTGGTGACGCTGGTCGCCTCGCTATTGGCCTGGCGCAGCAGATCCACCTTGGCCTTGGCTTCGGCATGGGCACTGGCCAGCCGCTCGGTCTCCTGCCGATTGGCACTGTAGGCGGCATTGGATGCCGTCAGCTCTTTCTTGGCATCTGCCAGTGCCTTGCCCATGCCGGTGGCCCGGGCGCGGGCAGTCTCGAGCCCCTCCCCCAGATCGGCAGTGCTGCGCTTGAGGTTGGCAAATTGAGTCAGGGTGGCATTCTGCTCGCCGAGGCGCTGCAGCTCATCCCCCAAGGTGCCGACCTGTTCGCTGCTCGATTCAGTCTCACCGCCCAGGGTATCCACCTCAGCGATGAGCTTGCTGATCTCGGCCAGCCCTTCAACGGCGGCGCGGATCCGCAGCTGTATATCGGTGTCATTGCTGGCCATGGGGATTCCTCAGAAATGAAAAAACCCGCCGAAGCGGGTTACAAATAAACAACACAAGCCATCCAATTAAACCTAACAAATGACATGTGCTATGTAGTTACTTCAAACTTCCACACCAGAATTTTCCACCTTATCACTTTTCGACAATAATATAAGGAAACTGCCACCCAGAACAACAGACCAAATTCCAGTCAGACCTATTTAATAAAGGATTACCCACCTTTATTAAATTGAGAAACAACAAATCTAAATTTATCTTTATTTTGGTCAAAAGTATAAATTGCGGTTAAAGGAACAGCTGTCACGACCACTCCGGTCAAAACACTAGTAATCTGGGAGTTAAATTTATTCAGAAGAGGCACACCTATTATCGTACCACTGATGACCTGACCCACATATACACTAACAACAGCAGATGCTGTTCCTGCTAACACTACTGTGATCGCACCTAGTTTATCTTCATCCTTACTGAGCATAATCCGTGTGCAGCGGACAATGCTCAGCGTGCACTCCCTTACCATTGAAAGTACAAAAGCGGGCATTTTTATAAGCAACGATATTAGTATCTGAGGAATAACACTCAGCGCTCCTGCAACCCCAGCTTCTAACCCAACAGTTCTTGCTCTTGCCCAAATGTTTTTTTCTTCAAACCGTTCATTCAAACGTCTTTGAATACGTGAAGTTGCTTCCTTAGTGTTTTGTAACCAACCACTTTCATTTATTATCTTTCCACTCTTAGTGATTTCACGAATCTCGTCAATAAAAATATCTATAGTTTCTACAATAATCAGGCCAACGATCTGTTGCGCAGCCATTAGAGAAGCTGACTTAGCCATAGTAGAACCTATCTCAACGGCAGCATCCCAACGATGTTCGCTTCTATTTTTCTCTGAACGAGCAACTGCTTTATCGATATCTGATTTTCGAACAGTCTTCACTTCACCTGAATTCTTAATTGTCACATCAATTAAATCAGGATCATCAGCTCTTGGAACACCATTTTCCTTAAGGTAAACATTAATATCTTTATCTTGTAAAGAGCGATTAAGTGAGCTGTCTGCGAAAACCAAGTTGTCTTTTGAGTTGATAACTTCAATAAATTTATTATCCGTGGTCCCTGCTCGCAACAATATATCGTCGTAGTATGCTTTTCGAGACCTAACATGCTCAACATCCGCATTCCATGCATCTAGTGGAGAGTCGCTGAAATATCCATTATCAAGCTTAGCATAACCTTCTGACGTCCAAGTATTACGAGCTTTTTCTCGAGCATTTTTCATCGATGCAAAGTTTGGGTCATCAAACAAAGCATGCTTCCCGACGCGTTCAGAAAACTCCTGATAGGACTCAGAAAGATTTTCATACTTCATAGCACTATGATCGTCCAAATCACGCCCTACCCCCCCCAAATAAAATGATGCAACAACTCGCTTGATAGCCTCTTGCTTGCACTGCAAAAATATATCATCTATAGATTTTGCTGGGATAGGCATATTTTTGCGTATTCCATCTACCATCTCAGCGGTTGTTTTATCAACTTCAAACGTCGAGCGAAATGATGAGTTTATTTTTTCATAACTCAAGTCTTTGTATTTTGAAAAGGCGCCCTTGTAATATTCAGCCCGCTGTAGCTCTTCATAGTCAATATTTTTAATGCTATCAGAAGCTACTGCGTATGCATTTATAGACGCCTGCTTGGCCTTTTTAGCTGCATCAGTAGCCGAGATACTCACACTTTGTGCAGTCTCCTTAATATCAAAGGAGGATACAGAATCCCCGACCTTGTTTGCTACGTCTGCCATTGAATCTTTAATTGACTTTAATTTGCTCTTACTAGGTAGCCAAGCCATATACTCATCCATGGTAATTTTCAATTTGCATTAGTCTACCACTTCTATCATGAGTAATGAGGAGGGTGAACTATAAAATTAGTCATCACTGTTTGTGATCATCTAGATTCCGTGATGTTCCCCACAAACTTAGCTATTAATAATTCTCCAAAGGGATCACCATAGCTTCCTCCTCAAACAATGTACTGCACCAAAGGCTGAATGATCAGTTAAGGATTTCCATCCGATACGGCTCGGACTTACCGGGCTGAGTCACCAGCGAGCCCTCCAGCTCCCCTTCCATAAACTCGCCACTCATCAGCGCCAGTGCGCCCTGGGCGGCCAGCATGGCCTGGTCAATGGTGACGCGCACCCGCTGGCCGGGGTTGGCCAGGTTCTCGCCGTCGATCAGGAAGTAGCGAGGCTTGAGAGTCTCGGTGGTGCCGGTGTAGGTGGTGCCGGTCACGGCTGCCTTGGTGTAGCTGACCTTGCAGGCCGCAGCAGCCTGATCGCTGATGGCCATCACCATGTTGCCGTTGACCTGGTAATCGGTGTCGAGTACCAGCGTGGTACCGCCAGCACTGAGCTTGACGGTAATGGTGCCCGGCTTGATAAACGCGGTGGCAAGCTCGACCCAACCCAGCTTGCTGAGCGTAACCAGCTCATCCACCACCGGGGCCTCTGCCTGGGTGAAGGCCACCTGCTTGCCGGCGATGGCATCGGCCAGCAGCTGTTTGGTCATGGAGTCCCACTTCAGGGAGAGCTTGGCCGGGTCTTTCGGCAGTTGGACCGAATCGAGCGCCTGGCCGAAGGTGCTGCGCTTCTTGGAGATGCGCGACTTTTCCTCGGTGGTCGGCGGGGTGACGGTGATCTCGTTGACGTTGATGGGGCCAATCAGGGGCCCTTTCACGCCGTTGTTGATTTCGGCGATGTAGACATCACCGGCCAGCAGCAGGCCTTTGTCGGTAAATGACATGCTTGGATGCTCCTATGGTATCCAGATGGTGGTGCCAACCTAGAGGCTGGCGGTATAGGTGAGGCTGAATTGAATGGAGGTCAGCAGGGTGTCGCTGCCGATTTCTTCGGGTTCCAGATTGATGGTACCCACCGAGATAGTGAGCAGCGTCGTGCCCGGCAGGGGGATCCCCGCCGTCGAGGGCACCAGCGCCGCCAGCACCTCTGACAGCAACTGGTCACGCCCCGCACGCCCGTCACTCGCGGGCTGGTAGAGGTCCACCTGAATGTTGCGGGTGCGCTTCCACTCCCGCCCCCGGCGGTCCGGTTTGCCCTCGGTCAGTTCCCGAAAATGGGCCAGCGGCAGTGGGGTATGCTGGTCGATCTGCGGGTCGCTATCGCATACCCTGTCTTCAGGAGACAGTGAAGGCACGCTGCGCAACTTGGCCAGCAGCGCATCGATGATGACGGTCGCTTCGGTCATGTCACTCTCCTGGTGAAGGTGCTGGCAAGGTTGGCTTGCAGCTCATCGAGGAACTGCTCGGTGATGATGTCGTTCCACCAGCCCCGCAGGCCCACACCACCCGCCATCACCAGCCGAGGCTTACCGGCTTTCGCATAGCGGATCATCGGGCGTCGCTTCTTGCCGTAGGGGTTGATAAAGCCGTAGACCTGCACTCGCTTGCCGCCCCGCAGCACCCAGACGCTGGCCCGGGTGCCGGTACCATCGGTACGCTGACTGGCAAATTTGACTCGGCTGAACGGGATCTTCTTCAGGTCCAGGCTGATGGTGGCAACGTCGTTACTGGCGTTCGCCTTGTCGAGCCGGATCCGCGCCCTGACCGAGGCTGTATTGAAACCATCCGCTGCGATCCGGTTCACGATGTCACCCCGGGTGGCGGTGGCCACTTCATTGACCACGGCCACCAGTTGCTTGCGGATCGTGGCAGGGAGCGCCTTGAATGCATCGACGCTATCGCTCAGGCCGGTGACGTTGATCGCCCTGGCCCTGCGCTTGCGGCTAAGTCCGCCCGGCATCAGACCACCATCACTCGCAGCGTGGTGCCGTTGTCACTGCCCTCAATCAGCCCATCGATACGGTATTGCCGGCCACGTAAGGTGACCTGGTCACCCTGGCGTGCAAAGGGGGGGACGAGCTCAGGCAAGATCAGGTCTATCTGGTGTCGCGGTTCGCTGCGGGCCCCCACCATCACGTTCTCAGCCGCCAAGAAGGCAGTGACCGGATAAGGTTCGCCCTGCTTCGGGGTGTAGGTCGCTGGCTCACCGGAGAGTTTGCGGGCCGAGATCTGCAAGGCACCAGGCTCGCTGGCGGTATCTTCGATCAAGTACCAACAGGCATTCCCCTTCAGCAACTGCCCGGGCAGGATATCGCCCCGAACCCGCACCGTGATTAGGGTCGAGCCGGTCGCATAGATACTGGCTTGGGCCTCGCGCCCTGCCGCTTTGGGGTCAATGATTTTTGCCCACAGTTTGCCAAGCTGCGGCCACACGGGGGGTGATCCACTGGCGGCACCAAAGCGCATCAACCGAGTGTCGAGTTCGCCACTTTTAAGCATGCGTCCCCCTAGCCCACCACGATGTCACGATAGGGGTGGATCAGCGAGTCATACGCCATCGGCAGAGTCGTGGCGATGGTGCCCGTCACCACGGCCTCCCTGTTGGTGTACCAATGGCCGATCAGCAGCAAGGCTGCCAGCTTGAGCGCGGGGGTGAGAGGCTGCCCCTCCTCCCCTGTCGCCACCAGCGGCTTGTTGATGTCGGACTGGATGTGGCTGATCGCCGCTTCAATCAAACCGGTCAGCAGCGCATCTTCGTCGGTCATCTCCGGTTCGATTCGGCACTGAGCCTTGGCTTCAACCACGGTGATCAGCAACATGTTTACTCCTCACCCTCGGCTGCGGTGTAGGCCTCAGCCACGCCACCGTCGATCAAGGCCTGCGCCTTGGCTGCGTCAAATCCGGTGATATCGCCGGGGCTGTAGTTCTTGAAGGGGCGGATCACCTTGATAAGCGTCACGACGGGATCGCTCCCCGCCTTCTCTGGTTTGGCCATGATGGCTCTCCTGAATGGTCTTGGTAGTAAAATGGAAGGGGCCGCGAAGCAGCCCCATGGCAGGGCTTACCAGGTAACGGCGGTCCCCAGCACCAGCCCTTCAGGGTGGCGGAAACCCACATCGTGGTTGCCGACCAACCGGATCAGGGACTGGTTACGGGCAAAGGCGCTGACCAGCTCGCCGGCGGCATCCACATAGGTAGCCTCGCGGCTGAAGTCGATGGTCATGTTGTCCTGCTCGCCGATCACCACGTCGTTCCAATCGGCGAAGTAGATCTCGGTCTGGTTGGTACCCGCGCCGAGGTTCACCGGGATGGTGTTGGTATGGGCGACCGGATAACCCTTCAGCAGACCTTGGGCCATCTCCGGATAGAGCTTGTTGCCGTTGCCATCGCGCAGGCCGAACAGCTTCATCCAGGAGCGCGGGCTCATGCCCCAGCCCGGGTTGATCATCATGGAGTCGGAGCTCATCAGCTTAAGGATGAGCGAGTCGAGGTAGGCATCGATGGTGGCCAGATCCGCCGTGCCAGTCCAGGCGATGGTGCGGCCCGCATCGGTGGCTACTTTCTTGAAGCCGGTCGGGGTGTTGTTGCTGCCATCATCGCGCAGCCACGCCTTGTCCTCGCGACTCCCCATGGCCGCGATCATGTCACCCAGCACCAGTTGCTCCACGTTGTACCCGGCGCTCCCGATCAGCTGATTGCTCATCGGGACCAGGGTGATGATGGTCTTGGCCGAGAGCTTCACGTCATCGAAGCTGCCACCGGTGGCCTTGGCATCAACCCCTTCCCCCACGTAGCTGGAGGTGGCCCCACCAGACATGCGCGGCATGCTCAGGTTGCCGTTGGGGAGCGGCACTGAGCGGGCACCGAGTTTGCGCACGATAGTGCGCGGGCGCAGCAGCTCGATCAGCTCGGAGTGCAGGTTCTCAGGGATGAGAGCACCGCCGGAGCCAGCCGCAGTGCTGATGGCCATGGCAATCCCGGCATCACCAATCTCGTTGGCAGCAAACTGCTCGGCCAGCTTCATGTCCCCCTCACCGGCGGCAACGGCCATGGCAAGGCGAGCCATGCCTGCACCGGGGTACTGCTTGAGTTCTTGTTTCACATGTACTGCCGGGGGGGCCTGGGATCCGTGAGCATTGACCGGCACAGCCTGCTGCGCCATCAGTCGCTCGGTGCTCTCCTGGCGAGCAATGGCGGCACTGATCTGGTTCGCTTGCGCCTCCAGATTGGCAAACTGGGCCAGTTGCTCGTCACTCAAGGCAGTGCCACTGGCTTCGAGATCGGCCAGTGCTTTGATCTGGGCGACGATTTCGCCACGCTCGCGGCGGAGGGTTTCGATAGTTTTCATCGAGTGGTTTCCTTTGGGTATAAAAAAAGCCCCTGATGGGGCTTATTGGGATGGGCTCCGCCGCAGGGCTAGAGCTGGTTCTGCAATTCGATGGCCTTGGCCCGCAGGCCGATAGTCTGTTGGGGCTTGCCCTGGCTGGCCACGCTGGCGGCGAGGGTGTTGAGGTAGTCCTGGGGATTGGCCAGCTCGTCTGCCAGGCCATTGGCCACGGCTTCACTGCCGCTGAAGAGGGCCGCCTCAGTGGCCTTCACCTGCTCGATGGGCAGGTCGCGATAGCGGGCGACGGAGCTTACGAACAGCTCGTAGGCCTGATCCATGCGGTGGTCGATGGCGGCCATCGCCCCCTCGGAAAGGGGCTCGTGCGGGGTGCCGTCCTTCTTGCGCTCCCCGCGGTAGAAGGTGGTGAAGGTAAGCCCCACCTCCTGTTCCCACTTGCTCACTTCCATGTGCTCCATGATGACGCCCACCGAGCCGCAGCCGCCGGTCTCGCTCACCACCACCCTGGTGCAAGCAGCAGCGATGAAGTAGGCAGCCGAGTAGGCGGCGAAATTGACCAGGGCGGTAATCGGTTTGACGCTGCGCTTGGAATAGATGTACTCCGCCAGCTCCTTGCAGCCCACCGCCATGCCGCCACCGGAGTTGATGTCGAGCACGATCTCCTTGACCCGTTCGTCAGCCAGCGCGGTGGCGATCTGCATCCTCACCCACTCGTAGCTGGTCAGCTCGGTGCAGGTGGCATCGATGTGCCCACGCCGTGCCATCAGGATCCCGTGTACAGGGATTACAGCCAGCCCGCCGATGCGGTTCTTGAACTCGCCCTTGGCCTCCAGCGGAGCAGGCTCGAACCCGTCCGGCAACTCGTCGGCCGCCATGATGTCTCGATGGTTGCCCAGCATGCGTGGTAGCAGCAGGCTCTTCACCCCAGCCAGAACATCCTGGGTGGCATAGAGTGGTTGGCCAAACGCCATGCTGGCCAGATGGGGGTAATTGATCAGCTTCGGCATAGGATGGCCTCGATCTCGTTGAGTTGTTCAGCGCTGGCTTTGGTTATGCCTGGCGGGAGGGAGCCGGTGCTCACCATGTTGAGCGGAGTCAGGTAGATATCTCCACCTGCTACCGGCGGCAGGTTCTCCAACCGGCGGATATCGTTGACACTCATCCAACCCCACTGGCGACCGAGGGCATAGGCCTCGTAGCGGGACTTCTGATCTGCCCGTAGCAACCCGGAGACGTTGAACTCGATGTAGAGGTTCTTGCGCTCCGCTGGCAACAGCAGGTCGCGCATCATGGCGCCTTCGATCCGCTTGACCCAGGCCAGCAGGGTGTAGATGACAAACTGCAGCCCCTGGTGCTCGATGTTGTTGTTGGTCGCCCGCTCCAGCTCGCCGATCATGTGCGGCGGTACCTTGTAGAGCCGGCAGATCTCGTTGGCGCCATACTTGCGGGACTCCAGCAGCTGCGCCTGCTCGTTGTTCATGGCGAGCTGCTTGTACTGCATGCCCTCTTGCAGCATGGCGACCGAGAAGGCGTTGCGCAGCCCTGAGTGCCGATCGACAAACTTGTTGAGAATGGCGTCGAGCTTCTCTTGCGATTCGATCGCCTTGGCGGTCGCTGGCCTTTCGATCACTCCGGAGAGCGTGGTGCCGTTGGCAAACACCCGTCCCGCATGCTCATCCACCGCCATGGCGAGCCCGATGGTGTCCGGGTTGGTCTGGATCGGTGACAGCCCCAGGTAGCCGTCAAGACTGAACGCCTTGACGTGGTGCACCATCCGCATCGGCAAGATCTGGTTGCTGCCATCCAGCAACTGGTAATAGGGCAACCCATCCGGCCCCTTGAGCACCGCTACCTTGTCCGGGTTAATGGGAATGAGATCGGTGATGAAGCCACGCCCATCCCGATCGATCAGGCTGTAGCTGTTACCCCGCAGGCCCAGGTGGCCCATCCGTTGCTCGTTGTACTCGAACGCAGTGTCTCTCTGGTTCGGCTGGTTGTGGATGAGGTCGTACAGTGGGTGGTCGGTGGCACGAAGCCGCTTGTCATCGTCACGACGGTAGAGCTCACAGGGCAACTGCGCCACGGACTCAGCCAGCAGAGTGACACAGGCACGCACCACACCTTGCGCTAGGGCAGTCTCCGGCGTTACCAGCACACCGGCCTTGGTCGTCTTACCCGCCATGCTGCTGATCCACTGACTGAAGTTGCCGCCCTTGCGCCCGCTGCCGAACATCATTGGCAGGAACATTAGCTATCCCCCTTGTGGCGTTTGGCGAACTCGGCGGCAGCCACTGCTCGACTCATCATTAATGACCAGATCAGGCAGAGCAGACCGCCCACTATCCAGCCGAGCGGCGGGGCGTAGAGGCTGGCGCCATAGGCCAGCGCCGCAGCCCCCAGCAGGCCCACGATGAAAATGAAAAGTTGTGTCAGCATAAAACGTCCGAGGTTTCGTAGATGGAGCGGTCATCGCCGCGATCCGGCACCATGGCGCGGGCGATGGTCATGATCAGCGCCACCGCGCCGTCTATCTTCTGATCCGCGCTCTCCTTGACCGGGCGCACCATGTCATCGTTTCCGGGTAGGTTCTTGCCGATCACATTGCCGATACACCAGGTCATCAGGCTGTTGCCGTCGTGGTGGAAGCGGCCGGCCTGGATCGCAGCCTCCAGCTCCTTCATCCCGGCGGACATGTTCTGATAGTTCTGGGTGATGGTGATGGGGGTCATCCCCTCATCTGCCAGCGAGTGAGACAGGGCAATGGCCCCTGCCGGATCGAGTGGAGCCTCCAACACCTTGTTGGTCAGGTTGGCCTCTTTGGCCTCTTCGAAGATCTCGCGATAGTCGATCTCCGCGCCATCGGTGGTACTGAGCTCACCCAGGTTGACCCACTTCTGGTATCGCTCCGCCAGACGCCGGTTATCGTTATCGAACACGGTATCTTCTGGCACCCAGAATCGGGGTGCCACGGAGTAGTAGTGGCGCTTGCCGTCGATATCGCGCCAGAACAGCCGCGCCATGGAGTTCATGTCGAGCTTGCGGGCTAGGTCGAAACCGAGGATGCACTCGTCACCGTCGAACTGCTCCAGGGCGAGGCTCTTGTCCTCGCAGGCCGCCCAGCGCTGCATGTTGTAGAACGCCGTCTTGGCCGAGACCCAGACGTTGAGGTGTTTGGTTTTGAAGGTGTTGGCAAAGCGGGCCGACTTGATCGCCTTGGCCTGCTGCGCCTGGAGATATTCGGCGTAGACAGAGACCCCCATGTTGGGGTTGGCCTTCGCCAGTACCTTGGGGTCTGTCCAATCATCGCCTTCGTCGATGGTGTAGATGATCCCGAACAGTTCATCGTCCGGCACCGTGCCTGCCAGCATCTCGATTACTTCCCGCCGCTTGTCATAGCAGGGGCCGTCGATGTTGTAGCCAGAGGTGGTGATGGCCCACATCAGTGGTTGGAGGCGGGCCCCCATACCGGTGAGCATTGTGGTGTAGAGGTCGTCGCTGTCATGCTCGTGGTATTCGTCCACGATGGCGCATGAAGGTGATTGACCGTCACCTGGGTTGCCTATCAGCGGCTCGAAGCGGGCACCGTCAGCCGGGATGTTCAGGTTGCTGGCGTTGACCTCGATGCCGTAGTGGTCGAGCAGTGCCGGGGTGCGCTTGGCCATCAACCGCGCGGGGCGAAACACCTCCCATGCCTGCTTCTCAGTGGTGGCGCCGGAGTAGACCTCGGCACCGAATTCGTTATCTGCCGCGAAGCAGTAGAGGCCAACCGGAGCGGAGAGTGCCGACTTGCCGTTCTTGCGGGGGATCTCGTTGTATACCTCGCGAAAGCGACGCAGACCGCTACCCTTGCGCACCCAGCCGAACACGCAGCAGATGATGAACAGCTGCCACGGCTCGAGGTTCAAGGTTTGACGCTTGAGGGCCCACTCCCCCTTGGTGTGGGGCATGAGCTGGATGAACTTGGCGGCCCGCTCGGCTTTGTCCTTGTCAAAACGAAACCGGAACTTGGCCGACTTCTCTTTGGCCAGATCATCGAGATGACGCTGGCAGGCCTGGATCACGTAGCGGCAGGCTGGGATGTTGCCACGCACCACATCGCGGGCGTAGCCATTGGCCACGTTGACGTAGGGATAGCTTTTGCGTGCGGCCATAGTCCATCCCTACAAAGCAGCGAACGGGTTGCCTCCTCCCTTCTTCTTGTTGCCGCCGATCAGGCGTGAGCGGCTGGAAGGGTCCAACCCGAGCAGGGCCCCGTATGTGGTCATTTGCTTGAGTGATTCGTTGGCAACGGTACAGGCTGGATTCTTGACTGGACCACCAGTGGCCCCCTCAACCACTAGGCCGTGCAGGGTGATCTCTTTCTCCGCTCGGCGCCAGCGGGAGTAAGCGGCGCAGAACGCCTCCAGGTTGTGCAGATCGGTGATGCACAGTACCTCGGCGGCACACAGCTCTTTGATCACCATGTCCCACAACGTGGGGGCCCACTGGTCTTCTGCCAGCCACTCTGGGCAAGCGACCCCGATCAAAGGGGTGAAGGTGGGTTCGTTTTTGTTCAGCGCCCGCTTGCCGGCATTGCCCCCCAAGCGCTTCAAGGCCGTCGGCTTGGGCTTCCTACCGCGCCCGGGCACGGTAGCTGCACCGCCCATCGCACCCTCCATTTAAATTTTTAATTTCGCGGGTATAAAAATTTCGCGGGGCGGAGCAGTGGTGAGGGCGAAAAGCTGGGAGGATTTGATCCCCCCTACCCCCTCCCCAGCGCCGCCCGGCGGGCTGCCAGCGCCTCTGCCCGCGTCTTGGTGGCGTGGCAAGGGTCGCAGATGCTCTGCAAGTTATCGTCATCATCGGTGCCGCCAGCGGCCTTGTTGACGATGTGATCGACCTGAGTCGCTGGTGTCACGATGCCCAAGGCAAGGCACACCTGGCACAGGTACTTGTCCCTCTCCAGTATCCGCTTGCGGAGCTTGCGCCACGCCCAGTCATAGCCGCGATCATCGGCGCTGACCTTGGCCACCGTCTTCCACCCATCGAGCAGATGTATATGGGCTGGGCAGTAGCCATGCCGCTCGGTGGTCAACTGATGGCAGGTGCGCTCTCTGCACACCTTGGGAACTCGTAGAGGCACTCAAATACCTTCCGGTTGAGCAACTGCTCTGACAAGAGCCATGATGCCGGTTTGAATGTCGGTCTTGCCCATGGCGGCCCAACGATGCGGCTCGGCTGCGTCGAGCCGTGCCAGCTCGTCAGGGTCGATAACGTCCACGAACATCTCTTCCACCACGCACGCTTGGCGCTGGATCTTGATGTGAGCGACAAGCTCTGCATGCAACTCCAACAGCTCCGAGCCCTTGGCCTTGATGCGATTCATCAGATCGACCTCTTCTTGGCTAAGTTCGCGGTAGCCTGAAATCTTGCGATGTTGGTTGTCCATATTGGTGCTCTTGATGTGGGATGGTTTACAGGGTTGCCGCACCGGCACACATTAACGCGGGACGACCCGCCAGATGGGAGAGTGACCCGGTGCGGCGATTCGGTTACTGCTGGGAAATCAGGGAGTGGTAGGCTCTTTCGCAGGCCAGACCGGATGCTCGAGCTCGGTCATACGCTCTTGCCAACTCTCCCGCTCGCGCATCAGCCCGGCTGAGCAGGTCGGCGAGCACCACGGCGGGCTGTCTGGCTGTTTCGCCTGGCTGGGCAGAGCCGGTATGGCTGGCGCACTGATTTGCTCGTGCTGCCAAGCGGCGGGCTTGCTCGTGCAACCCAGCAGCAACAGCACTGGCAGCAGCAGCGTCACTCTCAGCCCGGGCAATCTCTTGTTCTGCATCCTGTCTCACCTTCTCTATGTCCGCTTGGCGACGCTGTTCAACCTCTCGCGCAGCGGTTACCGCATCAGCTCGTGCAGTGGCCAGTTCGGCCGCCTGTTTGTTCCATTTCTCTGACCACTCAAGCCCCTTGTCATGAGCTCCGGAGCTATAGCCTGAGTGGTGAATCCACCACACCAGCAGCGCTACTGCGGTCAGGCGAGCGAAGAACCACACCACGGGATGCGCATCGAGGAACTGCCTGACGGGGTTCATGCTGCAGCTACCCCATTTTTAATGGCCGCAGCGGCATCCATACCCCTGAACAGGCATTCCTCTGCGACACGCCGGCGGGTCAGCCCGCGCATCACCTTGCCATCGTTCTTGTTCCACTTCCGAAACTCACGGGCGGCACCATCGTAATCACCGGTGTTCAGCTTGCGCAGCAGCGTGGAATCTCCCAACCCTTCCGGGATGGTGTCGGCATCGATATCAGAACCGACGTTGTAGGCGAACGACACCAGCGCATCGAACTGGCTTTGAGTCAGTGGAACCTTCACCAGCGACAACACATCACGCTCAAAGCGGCGGAGGTCATCAACGAACACGCTGTCAGCCTGTTGCTGCGTCCACTCCAGCCCGGGTTTCACCTCTGGCCCTGTGTGCCCCCACCCGATAGTCCACGGCTCCCCATTTTTACTGCCAGGGTCTGGGTAGGCCCTCAACTTGCAGGTCTCGAAGTAGTGCATGAAACTGATGCCGTGCGGTGATGTGCGCTCAACTCGGACCATTGCCAAACCTCCTATCCAGCACACGACCGGCAAACTCGCGGATCTTCTCGACCCCGAGGAATCCGATCGAACCGCCGACGAACCCGGATGCGGTGGCCGCAATCCCGAACAGCTCCATCCCAGACATCACCGAGAGGGAAATGGCGCCACACAGCAACGACTCGAGTAGCCGCTGTCGAACGCCGCCGCCGGAGTAAGTCACCCGCAGCCAGGAGATCACCACGGACAGAATGAAGCCATACAGTGCGGGCCAGTGAGTGTCGGCCCACGCCAGCAGCCAGGCCAACAGGCCAAGGTCTTTATCAGGCATCTTCATACCCACCACCCCGCAGGGCCTCTGAAATGAAAAAACCCCGGCAAGGCCGAGGTTTGGAAAGGGAAACAAAAAAGGACTGAACCCTTTCGGGTGCAGTCCTCCATCATTGGGACTCAGCCTACACAAAATTGCAGCGCGAGTAAATACCCTCTCGCACGAGCGGAAACAGCGACCGACTCACACGACTAATTTGCCCTCGCGACAGGCAATTGAGCCCACCACAGATCAAACGCTGGCGCCCAGGACATAGCCTCTGGATCCCCCTCTGCTGCTGCAGTATAGATATCCCGGTAGGTGCTGCGATGCACAGGCGTTTTCACTGGTAGCAACATGGCATCATCACTCGCAGCATCTTTCACAACCATGCCAGATTCCGTGAAAATCTGAGAGCACACCGTTGCCGTTCGCTGCTGCAAGAATCCCTGACCACCGAATGCGGTCAGACACATGCCGTAATCGTTCATGTCCCTGTACTGGCTGATTGCCAGACCCAGCAATGGCAGCACCGCCGCGAGATAAAGCATATAAACCGGTTTAAGCCACGACATCATAATAGCGGCATCTCCACTTTCGTCATCGCAGTGGGGTGAACCATTACAACGAACTGGCGTAGCCCCTTCACCTCTACGAGGGCTGCACTTACATCGTGCCCGGATTGGCTCATGAGTCTCAACGCAGCCAAGGCTGGTGACTCACCCCGCTGCAACATGCCAGCCCTGAGCTCAACGAGCAGGTGCTCACCATCAGCCACCACAAACGCTTTTCGAGCCCGCCAAAACGGCTGTGCGTCACAATATATTTTTGGCATGAACAGGCCCCCAGCAGACGCCGTTAATTTAATTAATTCGGATGGATGTACGCTCCAGGCAGATGCCTGATGCTATTTACGCTACCGCTTTCACGAATCCGGTGTCAACGGGTTAAGCGAAAAAAAATATCCGCACTCGGCGCCGACATCCAAGTATGTTCCGTCGTGACAAACCATCGTTAATTACACGATCACGTACAGGGAAAATGCTTAGGATATTAACAATTTGCGCCAAGTTATTTTAATAAAAAATAATTCACCACATACTCTTCTGGCAATCCACCACGCTCCCGTTGTTGGCATTCATTGACATAACCTGAATTGCATCGACGTCAATTACTCGCAATTGCAACTCGCATTGAGTTTGTCAGCTACTTGATCGCCAAAATTATAAATCACGTTTTCAATCTACCGATACCAAACCAAACACATCAGAATTGCAATCTTGATAGCCCGCGTGGATACCCATTGGGTACTATGCTGAGGCCTTCAACACCCCCTCCTATCCAGCCGACCCCGCATGACGCCTGACTTTCATCATGTGTCTACTTTTCAGCTATTGGATGATTAAAGCATCACAGAATCAAATAATCATATCTGCCATAGACTATCAAAACTGCAATATTGACGTTTGGATAATTCGATATATCCAAGTGCAAAAGCAAACACCAGAGCGAAACGACAATCAAAATCTGGCTTTCTTAATGTAAATACACACGCAATTTTCCGTATAAACACGACATCTTGTGTAAGGTCTTTTTATCAGCATAGGTAAATAAAAGTTGACTTCAATATATTGAAGATGATTGTTCAGAATATTGAAAATGCAATATGTGAAAACACACACTTTTAGCCGCTAAAATGATTTTAGATGATGTCATTTACTCATCATAGGCTCGAAGGCTTGCCCCTACCCCTCGCCAAAGCACTGTACATAAACACAGCAAACCCCTACAAAATGTCACTATCTGAACCGTCAGCTTCTAGACGAGACAGGCATCGGCCCTCCCATCAACCGCTCAGCATGCTGCTGCACCAGGTAGGTTCGCGCCAGTTCAGGGTCCTTACACCCCAGCCAGGTGTCGTAGTCATCCGGCGACACAATGACCAAGCTCCGCTTCTCGTCCCCTGGCTTGTGCATTCGCCGCAGCAGTGGGTGCGTGTCGGCATTGATGGTGAGCTGGGAGAAGCTGAAGGTGTAGCCCTGTTCCTCCTGCCATGCCCGCCAGATGCCGGCCACCGCGAAGGGCGTGCCGTCGGCCATGCTGATCCGCCAGCGCTCGGCCTTGCCGCTCTCGTAGCAGGGCTCGAAGAAGCCGGTCATGGGCACCAGGCAGAGATGCCCCTGCAGCCAGGCACGGCGGTAGGTCGGCTTTTCCCCTACCGTCTCGGCCCTGGCGTTCATCGTGGTGTAGTGCTTGTTGCCTTGCTGCACCGTCCTCTTCGGCACCATCCCATAGCTGGCGATCAGCGCCAGCCGCCGTCCGTCTCGCTGGATCAGGATCGGGGCCTGATAGTCCTGCCACACCTCCTCCTTCCAGTCGTATCCAGGGTCATCAACCCCGAAGTATTCCACCAGCACCGCCTTGGTGGTCGGGATGTAGTTGATGCACATGCACAGCCCCTCCGTCGTATGAGAGCCCAGACTCACCGAGCCGGTTTCTGCCAAGCATAATTCGCCGGGGCACAGCCCGTACTGCCAAGACCCGATTGCCGACCAGTGATCTTTCCGGATCCCTCGGATAAAATAACTGTATGTTCATACAGTGATGATTACCATGATCCCCCACGCTACCGATGCACCTATCATAGAGCTCCCTCTGTTCCTCACCCCTGCCGCCTGCGGGTTCCCCTCCCCGGCTCAGGACTATGTGGAACAGTCTATCGACCTCAACCAACACTGCGTCCCCCACCCGGCGGCCACCTTCTATGTGCGGGCCAGCGGACACAGCATGATCGGAGAAGGCATCAATGACGGCGATATGCTGATCATTGACCGCGCCATCACAGCTCGCCACGGCGACATCGTGCTGGCCTGTCTGGATGGTGAGTTCACCGTCAAGATCTTGCAGTCCGACCCACCCGCGCTACTACCAGCCAACCCGAACTTCTCACCCATCATTCTGCAAGAAGGGCAGGAGCTGGATATCTTCGGCGTCGTCACCTTCGTTCTGCACAAAACCCGGCGAGGGTAGCCATGCCAACCGCCATTGCCCTGGTCGACGTGAACAATTTCTATGCCTCCTGTGAGCGCCTGTTTCGCCCCGACCTCAAGGGGGTGCCGATCGTCGTGCTCTCCAACAACGATGGCTGCGTGGTGGCCAGATCGGCAGAGGCCAAACAGTTGGGGATCAAGATGGGGGTGCCCTACTTCCAGATCCGCGAGCTCTATGAGGAGCAGGGCGGTATCTGGTTCAGCTCCAACTACACCCTCTACGGCGACATGTCGAACCGGGTGATGACGACCCTGGAGAGCATGGCCCCAACCGTCGAGGTCTACAGCATTGATGAAGCGTTCATCGAGCTCGGGGAATCTTGGGCTGGCGACCTGCTGGCCTATGGCCGCCAGATCCGCGAACGGGTGCAGCAGTGGACTGGCCTCACCGTCGGAGTCGGCATTGCACCAACCAAGACCCTTGCCAAGCTGGCGAACTACGCCGCCAAGAAGTGGCCCGCCACCGGCGGCGTGGTGGATCTGCGTAATGAAGAGCGCCGCGCCAAGCTGATGGCCATCACCCCGGTTGAGGAAGTCTGGGGGATAGGGCGCAAGCTGACCGCCAAGCTCAACAAACAGGGCATCAACACGGTAGCTGATCTGGTGGCGGCCGACCCCAAGAGCCTGCGTCGACAGTATGGCGTGGTGGTCGAGCGCACAGTGCAGGAGCTGCGGGGGATCCCCTGTGCCGAGCTGGAGCAATTGGTCCAGACCAAGCAGCAGATCATCTGCAGCAGGAGCTTCGGCGAGCGCATCACCGAGTTTGGCCCCATGCGGGAGGCACTGGCCGGCTACATGGAGCGGGCTGCCGAGAAGCTGCGTGCCGAGGGGCAACGGTGCCGCCACGTCACCCTCTATATAAGGAGCAGCCCCTTCTCGGAGCGGGAGACCTATTACGGCAACCAGATATCGACCCGGTTGCAGACCCCCACCTCAGATACCCGCGACCTGCTGGCTCTGATTGAGCCGCTGCTGCGCCGGATCTGGCGAGATGATGTCCGCTATATGAAGGGGGGCGTCATGTTGGCCGATTTCACCCCGGCCAGCATGCACCAGGGAGACCTTTTCGCTGACCAGCAGCAGGATCCCCGCAGCGAGGCGCTGATGAAGGTGATTGACCAGATCAATCAGGGACGGTTGGGAAAGGTCTACTTTGCCGCCAGGGGCCGGGACACCAGCGAGTGGATGATGAAGCGAGATCAGCTCAGTCCCCGCTATACCACCTGTATTAGCGAGCTCCCCGCGGTGAAGGCATGACCTTAAATAGCTGAGCCAACTTAAAAAGCAGGGCGTCTACATTGACAGTGGGACTTTGCTGGATGGGTCTGGTTGATGTGCATTTTTGGAATGAAAAACGTTCATGATCTTGCCCTGATGTTGCACTTTGTAATTGGTACTACCATACTTTTTTCCAATTCATTTAAATACACTTGAGTGGTTTATGAACGTGAATAGCTGCTTCAGAATGGCAATCTGTTTGTGTTGTTTATATGCCACTGCATGTACTACACAAAAGGCATTGCAAGAGACAGGAAAGGAAATTGATAATGGAAATTACGGCGCTGCGACTTGGTACGCAGTAACATTACCAATAGCCATGATTTATGATGTCGCCACACTTGGTGGCACCGCAGATCCGGAAACAGTGGTCAATACCGCTACCAGTATTGCCAATCAAAGCTCAGACTCTAATGGCAACGTGACGCCTGAAGCATCCACGACCAACACTACCTCCACATCACAAGTCACTTATGCGCAAGCAGGTACAGGTAAACTGACAGCTGTGTCAGGAACAGGCCCAGAGTCAGCTGTATCCAGCTCCAATCAAGCATCAGACTCCCCACCAGAACAATCGACTAAGTCAATTACTAAAAAATATCAGGATGCGAGTCATTGCCTTCAGAGAGACAGTACTTCCAACTCGATTGCTGATTTTTGGGTAAATAGTTGTAGTTTTACAGTCACAGTTATGTGGTTCGACACAAACGGCTGTAAAGACGGATGTATGATAGGTGTCGGAGCGAATGATCGCGCGTCAACTAACAAAGGAACTCCGGGTAGTAATTACACTTGGGTTGGCTGTCCGAAACCGTCAACCCCAAGAGGCCCCGATGGCGTTCGTCAATGGAAAAATGAGGGGCATCATATCTGTGCATGGTAGCAACCTAATACTGCCGTAGATTCGTGCGGTGTAAAACCACCGTTGAAGTGATGGTGAAAATTCACTCGCCAGCTAACAAAAATTAAGTGCTCCTTCTTAGATGTGCTGTTTTTATGAAAATTTGCAGATATTTCAAAATTTGTAACCCCACCTACTAGCAGTACCAATTAGTAGATCAATTCTGCTCTATTACACATCACGCCGCCGTAACACGCTTGTAGAACGCCGCCACCTCGCTTTCCTGCACATGGCACCAGGCCAGCACCGCTTGATAGAGCGGGTACCACTGCCGTTCCCACTCGCCGCGGCTAAGCGTCCCCAGCAGGGGTTCGATGGCACGGCGCACCTGGGTGCCGGGGATGGGCCGCAGCCCGGTACCGCCGCAGCGCGGGCATACCTTGTCGACGGCTTTGCCGTGCAGGCGGCTCAGCTCCAGATCGCGGATCACCCCGCGCCCATGACAGAACTGCGGGTGACAGGCCGCCCCGGGCGTGTCCACCGTGCGGCAATAGTGCTGCACCGCCAGCGCTGCGATCGCCTTCAGGGCCATCCCCTGGCCGCGCTCCTTGACGGCGCCCACATACTTGGGCGCCAGCTTGCTGCACTCCGCCATCACCCCGATCACCGCCTTGCGATGGCTCTCCTTGTCCTTGGTGTAGCGGGTCATCATCAGTGCCAACCCCACCCCTTCATATTTCTGCACCAGCCCCAGCGCCCCCAGCACATCGGCCTGCGTCAGGTGAGAGGGCCCGGTGGAGCGGGACTGAATGGCCTGAATCATCGCCGAGCGGGGTTCCCCTATCGAAAGCGCATATTCGAGTCGCATCAGAATGCCTCCAGTGACCAGTGGGCGCCTTTGCGCTGAACCCCGACGAAGGTGAACATCCAGTGCTGCTTGGCGGCCACCTTGATCTTCACCCGGGCATCATCCTCCCAGAACCCTTTCACCTCGTGCAGCTCGATCAGCCCATCCCGGCGCACCACCATGAAATCCGGGGTGTAGAAGGTCTTGTCGGCCAGCCGCAGCTTGAGCGGCTCAAACTCGTAGTGCAGCACCTCGCCCGCCAGCATCAGCGTGCGCAGGTGGCCGGCATAGGCCTCCTCGGTCTTGTTCATGGATCCCGGTACCGGCTGCGGACGGGCTCGCGCCTTTACTTTCCGTCCACCTGTAGGCTTCCCACTGTATGGCGTCATCCAAACACTCCCAGGCCGGCGGCCTTGTTCAACGTCATCACGACGTGATCCAGCTGGCTGCCGTGGGTTTGCTCCCACTGCTGCCAGCCCTTGTTGTGCAATTCCATGTGTGCCTGGTGGCAGAGCGGAAAGGTCATCAGGTCATGGCTCTTGCTGCCCATCACGCTGAGCCCGTGCCCCACCACGTGGTGCGCCTCGATGCCCTCGGTCTCCCCGGTCACCACGCACGGCAACTGGCGGACGAACGCCAGATAGTTGGCCGACTCCCAGCGCCGCATCTTGGGACGGGGGATATGCAACATCGGCGGCTCCGGGTCGATGGCCTTCACCGCTGGCTTGATACGCAGCCGGCCGCGCAGCTCGGCCAGCGGATCCTGTGCCTGAATCAGTGCGGTTTGGTCCACCCGAAAGCGGGCATCGGTCTCCCGATAACCGCGCCCTGGCACCAGCAACCGCTCCGGCTCCAGCGGCGGCAAACGGCAGGCGTGGCGCACCACGGCGATCGGCAGATGCAGCTGCACCTTGAACACGCTGGCCCACCAGCAGAGATCCCGTGCCTGCAACTGGGTAATGGCAACCCCACACCAGCCAGCCACCCGGGTCAGCAGTGCACGGGCGATCGCCGCTGCGTGCTCCGCCTGGTTGAACGGCAACTGGCCATCTCGGTATGCGTTGTCATGGTGCCAGCACAAGGGGAGCGGCAGGCCCCCCATCTCGGTAGTGACCGACTCCCCGATACAGCCATGGCCGATCAGGCACTGGCCCACGCTGCGCAAGGCCAGCTCGCCGCCGGCGGCGTTGACGATGGCAGGGTTGAGAAGGGCACTGGCCAGCTCCGGGAACTGGGTCAGCAGGTCGCCACCGTCTGGGGCAGGAACCAAAACCGCCGGGCGGTTGGCCAGGGAGGTGCGCAGCGCAGCCAGACCCTCCCCCACCTTCAGCAGCACCATCCCCATCTCTGGCACAAAGACCGGATGGGTCGGCATCATCCCAGCTTCTCCACCATCTCCAGCTTGTCGAGCAGCGGGCCCAGGCGGGCCAACAGCTGATAACTGGCGGTGCGGCGCACGGCGAGAGACTCAGAGGCAATGATCCGGCGGGCAGCCTCCGCGGCAGTCATGCCCGGGCAGGCGGTGTCGATGGAACGGAACAGCTCGGCGCTCGCGTTGAGCGCGGCACCAGCTGGGTTGCTGGCTTGCTGTTGTAAATGACGTGTACGGGCCGCACTGCGGCTCGAGAATTGGCTCATAACCAGTACCTCACGGTAGGGGTGATGCGAAAATCATACTAAAAAAGCAAACCAAAAGTTAGCATTAAAAAAACAAAAACGGCCAAGAAGTCTTGGCCGTTTTATGCATCAATGAGTTGCTTGTATGGCTATGCTGCGTCTTTTACAGGAAACTTGGTTACAACAGGGGTTTCCATGTTCTCAGCTTCCCAAGCGTCCAACGCTGCTTGCATGTTGATCCAAACAGCCACGTTACTTCCGGTTGCTTCAGCGATTCTTCTTGCAAGGTTTTGAGTGCAAGGTGAAGTGCCATTGCAGAACTTACTCATCGTTTGTCTCGACAAACCGAGATAGTCTGCCGCTTGCTGTATGCTGAGGCCCAGTCTAGCTAACACCCTACGTTTAAAAACAAGACCGGGGTGAGTAGGCTTTCTGATACGCTTCTCAGTCACGTTATGTACTCCAAATAAAACTACCGTTTTGCGATTTTCTTGCCATGGTAGTCGACATAGTCCACTACAACAGCTCCATCATCCTCTATCTCAAAAGTGATTCGCATATTGCCGTTCACTTGCACACTGTAAACACCAGCCGCATTACCTTTTTTTTCGGTGAACTCACCACCAAAAATTGCTCTCATATCCTGAGGATGGTGCGATGCATCAAGGGCATCGAGGATATCCGCTATAGCATCTAGGTGCTTTGGGCTTACCCCGCTTCTGTCATCCCTGTAGAAGAAGTTTTTCAACCCCTTATGGCGAAAACTCTTGATTGCCAACCGTCAACCTCCACTTGACATGAATCGTAAACTATCAGTTTGCGATCTGCAAATTAAAAAACCGATAGTTACCCACTAACGCAACTCACAAAACGTGATCATCCATCTCCGTTCGACACACTATAGTATCTTGCCACAAACAATTTCTCTATCAGCATTGGCAAATTGGCAGCACAGAAACAAGCCACTAAACGGTCTTCATAAAACAAAAATATCAATAAAAATCAAAATCCTAAATCACGCCGCCACCTTCCCCAGCCCGACCTTGGCCAGCAGCTCGGCGAACCGACTCTGGTACCAGTGCGGCTGCGTCTCGCGCTGGCAGCGCGGATCCACGATGTTCTTGCCGTACAGCAGCCCCTTGGGCGTGATCGCCCAGAACTCCTTCTGCTTATCCGGTGACTTGGTGGAAGGCCGGCGCATCTTGGTCAGCAACCCGTTCGACTCGAGCAGGGCATTGAAGTAGCGCACCCCCATGCTCACCCCGTGCTGCTTCAGCCCCTCGGTGGCCGAGAAGGTCGGCCGCGAGCTGCCATCGGTGGCATCGCTCGGCGCATCGACGGCGTAAGAGGGCAGAAGATTAGGCAGGCCATGCTGGCGCTGGATAGTCTGCAGCATGCCCAGCTTGCCGGAGTTGCTCACGTTCAGCATCCTGGCCGCCGTCTCGACGAACAGCAGTTCGACCTGTACCGCCTCCACGTTGATGGTGGGAGCATGGCCGATCGCGTACTGCCCCGTCTTGCGAATGCTGGGCAACACCTCACCGGTAACCCACTGCTTGAATCCCTTTGCCGCGGGCAGCTTGCTGCCGAAGATCAAGGCATAGACCCCGCTCTCACACAGGAAGCTGACCTCCTGCATCCCGCTGGTCGTGGGGGTGTCGCGTTTCACGACATCCCCTTCATCCACATGGCGCTTCACCGCATCCCGCGGATTGCTGTAGCCCAGCGCCTTGCACACATCGACGGCACAGAACAGCACGCGCCCGGCTTCATCGATCAGGCGCACCTTGCCAAACTCCATACTGTCGAAACTCATCACCTGCATGTCACTCTCCCGATTGTCATGTCCTTGGTATAGCCCCAAAAGATACTGTGTATTTATACAGCCATCAATCACCGTTTGTTAGGTTCTCACTGCGGGATATGACCTACACCATCAACGGCAGATGCTGCCTGACCAGCAACCCCAGGGGGATCTCCTCGACGTCCAGCTGCAGCAGCACCAGGCCGAAGGCATGCGCCCGGGTGAACTCCTGCCGCGCCCCCTTGCTCTGCTGCCAACCGGGCAGAAACGCCACCGCCTCGCACTCCATCAACATGGGGATGGCGATCCGCATATAGGCGTCATGCTCCCAGCCATCCGGCAGCACGGCAGGGTTCATCACCCTGGCCCCCTGCCCTTGCAGATAGGCCTCGGCGGCAAAGAACGCAGGCCGATTGAACTGCGGCAGGCCCGTCATGGGCCCCGCTACATACACCTTCACCCCGGCCAAGTCGATTAAGCCACGTTCATTCAGTTCCTTCGGTTTAACGGTCATGATGGGCCTCCCCGGCCAGATCGCGATTCACACGGTTGAGCGCCACCAGCACCAGCTTGATGATCGCCAGAAGCAGCGTGCCCAGCCACACCAGCAGCAGGATGGCCCGCAGCGGCGCCAGCAACAGGCGCACGACAGGACGAGGGAACATCACCAGCACCCAGCCCGCCAGGATCACCCACACCACCGGCGCCTGTAGCATCTGCCAGCCCATGCCCCCCTCAAAAGGCACCATCGCCAACACAAACAGCGCCACGAAGAGGTACATCAGCACGAAGAACGCCTTAGCCATGGCTGGCCTCCTTGGTCTTCGCGGCCAGCTCGGAGAGCTCACGGCAGGCTGACACCAGCCGCGGCTCGTCCAGTAACTCCGCCTCGTCCTCTTGCACCTCTTCCCGCCAAGCCGGCAGCGCTACCCATATCAGCACCAGCAACACGGCCAGCAGCAGCGCCCAGCCGACGATCAACACCCCAAACAGAATGCCTATGTTCATCCCTTCCTCCCCCTCCCGGTGGTGGCTTGATGGGCTGCCTTGTTCATGGCAGTCCCGACGATCTCTCCTATCTCGGTGCTCCAGGCACCAAACCCGATATCGTGGATCACCCACATCCCTATCGACACACAGATGCCAGCCTCCTGCGCCTTCACCAGCTCCTCGATGCCCAGCAGCGGCGCTTGCCAATCCCGGGTCGGGGTGTGCTGGGCGTAGTAGTGCATCATGCCCCGGCCCTCACCAGCTCCACCGCTTTGCCCCGGATCCGCGCAGCCTCTGCCCGTGCCTCCTCGGCCCCATCCCACACCAGGTAATACCCGGCACCGGTGGCGGCATCGGTCTTGCCCAGGGTTCCCAGCGAGTTAGACACCTCCAGGTGCACCCGCTCCCCCACCCAGCCCCGCACCGGCGGATAGATAACCACCCGGCAGAACTGTGCCTCACGCACATCGCGCTCGACGTTCGCGTTGAATTGACTGGCCATCACGCACCTCCCCCGCGTTTGAACAACGCCTTCAGACTGGCAACGCCCCGCTGCCCGGCTTGCTGGTAGAACTCCGGGCTGTGGCGGATCTGCTCACGAGTGGGCAGCCCCTTCAGCACCTCCGCCTCGATATCCTCTCCCGCCATCACCCGGCGCACGACCTGGTCATAGGCTTGAGCGAACACCTTGCGGTACTCGTCAGCGGTCAGGGTTTGGCGTTCGAAGCGGGTAGCGCGAGCGGCAATCACCACGGCCGGGTGGCTCTTGCGGTGGCGAATCACATCGGCCAACGCCTGATCGACCGTCGGCAGGCCAAGCGTCTCTGGCGTGATCTGGCACCACTTGATGAACATCCCTGTACTGGGGAAGAACGGGATCTCCTGCTCACGGGCTACCCGCATCCCTAGTTGCAACTGCTCGCGACTGGTGCACTCAGCATCCACCAGAGCTCGGGTCCATTCGACCAGGGCTCGGCGCTGGGCGCCATCGGTCGGGAAAGCATGCTTCCAGGCCGGGAACACGATCTTCAACTGCTCGAACAACATCGACACCATCTGCGAGTCGTGGTCGGTCAATACCCGCTGCTGTGGTTCGCTGGCCTGTGCAGCAAGACCACGATGCGTCAGGTCCTTGAGCACTGCGCTCAGTGGTTTCAAGCTCATCAGAAGCCCTCCTGCATCCGGCGATTCAGCTCGTCGGCAGTCATGGATTTGGTCAGGTCGGTATGCTGGCCGCTGGCGGGCCGATAGGTGGGGGCATTGCGTCTCACCGTCAACGGTGTCCACTGCTGGCGCAGCTTCTGCGGGGAAAGCACGTTGGTGCACCAGAACGCATCCCGGCTCACCCAGTCGTACAGCTCGCAGATATCCCGGTGGCTGCGCTGGTCCAGCTCTCGCATCAGGCGGATCACGTTGGCCCACTGCGTCCAGTTCGGTTCGAGCGCGGTGGGCGCGATCACATGCACACGTTTGAACATCCACTGCGCGGTCGTCAGGTCTTCTGCCGTGCCCCAGGCCTTACCATTTGGTGTTTGGATGGCAGCCCCTGGGATAACCCGGGTCTTGGGCTCGGCAACAGCAGGCTCGTCCGGGAGGGGGTCAGCAGTGACAGGCTCATCAGCGAGACGCTGTTCACTCTGCTGGTCGAAAGTCGCGTCAGCGAGTTGCGACGAAGAGTCTTTAAGATCTTTGTTTGTTTTATTGTTTATATTGTTTAGATCTTCGGCGTGTAACTCCGCGCCTAACTCCGCGCAATCAGATTGCGATACCCCCTCTAACCCCTTATCTGATGCGGGCTCAAACCCCGCGCCTAACTCCGCGCCAATGTGTTCTGAAACTCCGCGCTGGTAGGGGTCGTAATTGAGCAGGGTGATCAGGGTGTAACCACGGGTCCCCTGCTTGCTGGCACGGCTGATCATCCCGTCCTGCTCGAAGGCCTCGAGCGAGCGGCGAGCGCTATCCTCGGAGATACCACACGCCTCACCCAGCGAACGGGCAGAGCCCACCACCTGCCCACGGCTCAGTACCAACCGGTTACCGTTGAAAGTCGTATCGGTACACTCGTGAGCGGCCTCAATCAGCAGGTGCAACCACAGCGCCTTGCGCGATGGATCACGATAGAACGACACATCTTTCAGGCTCTTGTACAGCAGCACGAACCCGCTGCGACGATTGTCCGCCACGTTGCAACCTCGTTGCGTTGAGGCGGCCACCGGGGCCGCCAGTCTGATCACCTCACCCATGACCCACCTCCAATCGCTGCAGTTGGGAAAACACCGCCTTGGCCTGCGCCGGGGTGATGGGCAGGGCCACTCCCATCACCACCAGCTGATAACCGTTTACCCACTTCAAATAGGGCAACACTTTGGGCCTATTCATGGCGCCCCCCTTGGCGGCCCGGGCCGCCCACAGATCCCGCGTGCAGGCTGCAAGCCTGGGCACGGGGGAATACCGGTGGCCGGGTCGCCGCCAGCGCCTCACTCATCGTCAGCTCGCAGCCGCTGTGCTTGGCAATCGTTTGTAGCGACCAGCAAGCCAGGTGCACCCGGTCGTGCAAAGAGACCGCCAGCGGCGAGCCCAGCGCCTTGAGCCCCGGATAAAGCTGCTCGTCCCACGCCTGCCGGATCACCGCCAGATGTTGCAGGGTGGCCGACACCGCATCACGCAGGTGGGCCTGGTCAAGCTGGGCGAGGTAGTCAGGGAAGCGGAGCCGCTGCTCCATGGCATTGAAGGCCGCGATATAGGCCTCTTTGAACTCGGCGGCGCGGCGGCCGGTAAAGCCCATCGCCACGAAGAAGAAACCATCGCGGGTCAGTTGGTAGCAGGGCTTTTTGCGGCCAAGGCCGTCGGTATAGGAGATGAGCGCAAAATTGCGCTCAATGAAATCGAGGGAGCAATCGAGGGTGTCAATCTTGCGAAGGACATCGCGATGGTTCTTGCCGAAGTATTCAGCCAGATCGAGGGACGTAGTAACGGCCTGGCCGTCAATCACCCGAACGACGGGTGTAAGGGGGGTGGGGACAGTAGCCATGATGGCAGCCTCCGTAGTGGTCAGATTTTTACTGCCACTGAGAGACGCCAATCTCCAACTGGTGGCAGCCCGGACGAGGTTGGCGTAACTGGTCACTACGGAACCCAGCGCACCTTGCGGTGCCCTCGCCCGAACCGCCATAACGCAGAGGATGCCAAAAGCCGGATAGGCCAACAGCACCCCAAGAAATGGGGATCGAGTACCGACAAAAAACCACGCGATGGGAGCGTGGGTCGGCTCCGTAGATATTTGCGAGACGCCAATCTCGACTGCGGATTTTGCCGCAGCACCCACACTATAACTCTCATTTGCCAATACGGTCAATTTTGGACAATGCTGAACATCAGCAATCGTATACCCAATAAGATCCCATTCAGAGGCGGTGGTGTGTCCCCTGAGCGATCTCAAGCCAAGGAACAGGCCCGATGCCAAAAGTAAAAAAAATGAATCCACGCAGGAATCGCCGCCGCCATCTCCGAATGCTCTATCTCGAGCAATCTCATGGAGGGTTTGTAATGGGGCGGGTACCCAGATCCCCAATTCCTCCGCCACCGGATCCCGTGCCTGTAACCAATCCGGAACCGAAGAAATCCACTCATTCGAATCGGCCATCCAAAGGTCAAAGGGCAGTGCTTTTGCGTCGCTATAGAGGTAAAAGGTTGATGCAAAGAAAGTATGTTCTTCTGGACCTAAGTGAACTGGCCCCCGATGAGGGTTAACTCGAAACCAGATTACCCATAACGCCGAGCCGCGACCATTGAGAGACAGGCTTTCGACTCGTGCTACAGTGAAAGAGCTCAAACCATCACCAAGCGGCAGGAGGCGGTATGGTAAAACCAATCGATGACCCGGACCGGGAGATACGTCTACCACGCTCGCCAGTACCGGGACGGGTTCCACGTTCGCCCATCCCTCCCCCTCCCCCGGAGGAAGGACCACAGGACGAAGGAAACTGAGATGGTCCGACATGAACTGAAGTTCGTTTTGCACTACAGCCATGCCATCGAAGTGATGCATGCCCGGTTCCTGGCACGCATTGATCGGCTGTTGACCTTCTTTCAGATCGTCCTGGGCTCTGCTGTATTCGCTAGGCTTGATGGAACAATGTGGTATGGCCTTGTGATGGTCGTTCTGGCTACTGGCAGTTTTGTCTGGCAGCCGGCCATGACCTCGTTGCGCTTTGCTAAACGCGGAGAGAACTACGCCCGCTTGATCATCAATGAAACCACCATGACGGATGAAGAGCTGCGGGCCGCCCTGAGCGAAGCCGCTGAAGACATGCCCGCCGAGCTGGGTGTGCTGACCAACCCGGCCCATATTCGGGCCAGCATCGAGATCGGCTGCCAACCCACTACGAAGTTGACCTTTTGGGAAACAGTGGCCGCGTTTATTGCGGGGGATGTGCCGCGGGCTTAAGCCTTGAGCTTGCCCTCTCTCCGCTGATTTCGTATGCTTTTTCATGTTCTCATCTCCGCACGATGACTGAACCATGGCCCCGGCTGTTGACGCAGCGCGGGGCCGCTCTTTTGGGGCCTCCCCCTTGTGTTACAGTGGCTTTGCTAGAGTCCCACCTCACAAGGAGAAGGCCATGACCTATGACTACCGCATCGCGTTTTTGACCCAATACGACAGGGATCTCATCCCAAAGGAGCCCGTCACGTTCCGCCACCCCCTTCAAGTGGGTGACATCCTCCAACTTGAGGAGGATGGTGAGTTCCACCTGGTACGCCTTATCACTCACTCCCCCTCCGGCTTGACCCTATGGCTATCTGGCAAGGGACAAAGCATCGAAGACCTACTGCTCTCTGAACCGGAATTTACCGACCCCGTTCCCGACAATGAGTCGGGCGAGCCACTCGACGTCGTTATGGCTTGGCAGAACGGCACTTATTAAGCATCTGGGCGCCTTCAGCGAAGGCCATTGAGGCGTGCCAGATTGGCTCTGGCACGACTTTTCATTTCCTTGGCCACGTCTTCTTGCCCCGGGATCACCGCGAACCGGGTGTCGCACAGCACGTGCTCGGAGTCCGCAATGATCTCGTCCATCACGGCACGGGGAACCGCCTTGATTAAGCTGGTCAGAACCACCAGCAGTTGCTCTTGAGCGAGCAGCTCAATCCGATGCTGACAGCCAGGGGCAAATGGGTGGCATAGCGCGAGCGATGCATTCTCCATGCTATCCGCGCTCCCTTGCAGCACACCGAGTGCGCCTTGAAGGCGACGGCGCAGTTTGCGATAGGCTTTTTTGCGCTCCCCTTTCAGCGGTTGCCGATTGTCACCGCGACCCTCTTTACTCATCACAATCTCCTTCGAGTTCAGTCAGACACGCTGCTGGCACACGGTAGATATTCACGACCTCTGCCCTGAAGTAGGTACGTCTCTCCACCTCAATCACAGTGAGCTTTGGCACGCTGAAGAGGGCCGCTACATCCAGCCGTGCAGGCTGTTGATAACTCACTTGGCCCCACCGGACGGCCCCATGGGCAGAGTTCGCACATTCGCGCCGGTGCTACGGATCAACCCCAGCACATGCTCTGCGGCCTGGGTGCCGATGCGCTCGATTTGCCCCTGCTCTATCCTGTCGATCACCCCGTCTGCCCGGGCGTCGTGAATGGCCTGCATCAGCTTGCCGAACACCGCCTGCGCCAGCAGCACCTGCTCAACCAGGTCGTCATCGCTCACTACCCCAGCGGGCAAGTCCACCAGCACCTTGCCCCGACTGACAGCCCAAGCCTCAAGGATGGCGTTATCACCGGTGATCTCGGTGACGGCAACCGCCTCGGCCAGGGTGAGATGGCGGTCGTCGCAATCCGGGTTGAGCTTCTTGCAAAACTCCGCCGGCTTGCGCCCCATCAATCGCGCCAGCTCACTGGCGTTGAACCGGTGGCCAATGCCATAAGCCGCAGCCATCACGTCCGATGACCGGAAAACCGCCCTGACTTTTGCCGTGGTGTCATTCCGTTGCTCTGTCATAGTGATCCCTAACGGTTGGTTATAATTGCTCGGTGAATGCTGATACAATCGCCCGCCCTTCGTCGGTCAGAGGCAATTCAGCGAGTTCAGATTGGCTCAAACCTTGCTGCTTGAGCTTGGCCACCCAGGTGCTTGGCACCTTGCCACGCCTGAAGGCGTTGCTGACGCCCTCCGGGGTGATGCCGAGTGCAGCCGCGATGGCACTCTTGGTACCGAATCGAGTTAACAGGGTATGCATGGCGTCCTCTGGCGTTTAACACACACAGAATAATAACTCTTGGTTAGCAAAGATCGCAATAGGTTAAAGTTGGGTCAAATTGACAAACAATAACTGGACGTTAGGAAATGAATGAGAAACAGACACCAATGGCGCGTTATGAAGCCGACAAGATGGCATTCTCGGAGCGACTCAATGCCGCTCTCGATGAAATGGGCTGGCCAGTCAGAGGCCGGATAGCTCGGCTGAAACGCACGTTGCGGGAGGACCTGTCTGAGGTATCGGTAGGGAAATGGCTGAAAGGCGAAGGGCTGCCAGAGGTCAAACGGCTGGGTGAGCTCTCGCGCATCACCGGCAAGAGCGTGCAGTGGTTGCTGACGGGCACCGATGCGAGCGACGGCAATGTCGAACCGCAGCCGTTCCCTGTCTACCAGGTGCCCTTGATCTCCTGGGTCAGTGCTGGCGAGTTCAAGGACTGCGGCGACATCCCGAGTCTGGAAGACGCTGAAGAGGTCACTATCAGCCCAGTTCGCGTCAGCACCCGGGCCTATGCCGTGCGGGTGAAGGGCGACTCCATGGTCGCGCCCATGGGGGGCAAGTCCTACCCTGACGGCACCATCATCATCGTGGATCCTGAAGTGGAACCCGCCCCAGGGAAGAAGGTGATCGCCCGCTATGGCAGCGACATGACCTTCAAAGAGCTGGTGATGGATTCCGGTTCCTGGTGGTTAAAGCCCCTCAACCCGCAATACCCCCTGCTGCCGGTCAATGAAGACGTGCAGATCTGCGCCGTGCTGGTCTGCTCGGTGATGGTCGAGTAGCGCCAACCTGCAATCGGGTTATAAATCGGCATCACGATTTGCAAGCAACTGCCGCTTGAGCAGGTCGAACTCCTGCATGGTGATCTCCCCGTGCTCACGCAGCCACACCAGTTTTCCGAGCTCATCTGCCACACTGCCGCCGTGCTCAGGCCTCACCGCCTGAGCGGCGCACTGATGGATCAACCCCTCGACCCGCGCTGCCCACACCTCTGCTGACCGCCTGGCCTGCGCCACTGCAGCAGAATCAGCCCTGTACTCCCCAGCCAGCAGGGTAATGCTCAGCAGTTGATAATCGGGCTCCTTGGTGGTGATCAACACCTGCACCAACGACACGGTCCCCGTGCTGGTTTGCTTGGCGCTCAGCCCGCCCAGCAATACGCCGACACCGCCCATCAACACACCGCCCACCAGCGCCCGGCCGAGCTGACTGCCGCCCTGCGTCTTGGTGTGCGTGGCACCGGCCGTCTCCCTGATCTTGACCCCGATCACCTGCGTGCCCTGGATGATCTTGCGGGCACGGATACGCCCATCGAAATAGCGCACCGCCAGCCGGTTGCGGATCATGTCTATCCCCACCCCCTCCCAGCCCCCATCAGACCAGGTATGGTACGTGGCCACGAACGCCTCTTGCTGTTGCTTCACCGCCAACTGGTGGGCCAGGTCGGCACCTACCCCGCCAAGCAGCGTGGACCCGCATTGCGGGCACAGGCTCTCACCTTCCTCGATCAGCGCATGACACGCTCGACACTCCATCAAAATGCTCACTCGGAATCCCTCCCCTTCAGCACGCCCCAGTTTTGCACCAAATGAGCCTGAATGAAAAAAAACCTGAAAAACTAACTTTCAGGTATTGACCGAAAACAAACCTGATATATGCTAACCAAAAGTTAGCAATAAAATTCAGTGCGAAAGACGACCCCAGCCGGAGGGCCAGCACAACACTGGCAGCGGTGGTAACAAACCGCTTGGGGACATAACACCGGCAACCGGGCTGATTCACCTCCCCGCGCTCCCCTGGCAAGGCAGGAATGCGTGCCGACCAAGGTGAACGGAAATTCAAATCAGTGACCGGCTGGCAGCTGGAAAGACAGCGAAGTGATAGCGAACGAAGCGAGTGGCGGGTCTGACTCCCCAGCCACCCACCCGGTGAAAGGCCGGGACACAACTGAGGTTGCATTGGTGCCAAATATCCCACCCCGGTGATGGCGAAAATTGGCTTGGGGCGCGGCCAGTGCAACCCCAGTTGTGGTGACAGCCATCCCATCCGCTGCATGCAGCCGGGAGGTGCCGATAGGAAGTGCAATCGTAGGCCGCCACAGCAAACCCGTCAGTTGGGCAAGTCGAAAGACCCCAGCGCTGACGCCGGATAGGGCAACCGGCAGGATGCAGATCAACGAGGCGGCGCTGCAACCACGATCCCGCCTAGTTCGTAGCAACACGCGCTGCGTGTTTATCCGAACCGAGCTTGCTGGAAGGTGAGCACACAACTGCATTGGTACTGCGCGACCAGACGCGAAACTGGCACGGAGTGGATATGAGAAAGGAAGCTTAAATCCGAGGCACCCTCCAGAAATGGATGCGCCCGAATGAATATCGGAGCCTGCTTCTCAATCAGTGCCAATGACAGTTGTGGTGAATGCGCAGGCTGATGCGACGCCCAGCGGTGCGGTTCAAGTCCATGAGGGTCTTCCTCAAAAACAGAGTGTGCCGGGATCAGCTCCGGCCACCACAGCCAACCGATTTGACCACCCAAGGAGGTGATCATATCTCCCACCGCAGGGTTACGCGGTCGCCTGGTCCCGCTGTGAAGCGCCACCCAGGCCCTCGCCGAGAGGCGACAGTTTCGATAGGTAGGTCTGCCCGTGAGGGCGCACCGGTACCGACAGCAAGAACGGCTGACTCACTGTGAAGTGCTCAAGCCACCACCACAGGTGCAATGCATGTGGTTTCAGTTCTCTCCTGGCCCCGGCAACGGGGCCCTTATCCCACAAGCGATAGCGGCCCAACAGCGGGTCACGGCCTCCTATTGCCTGTCGCTTGTGTGATGAGACCAATTTCAGAAATAGCGGAGGCAGCCATGCACCCACGCGAGTTCATTGCCAAGCACATCAAGGCAACGCTGGAGAAGGAGGAATTCCCCCCCCATGCGGTCTCGTTGGGGGTGAGAGAAGCCACCGTCTACTTCGACCGAACCCCCAGCTTCGCCAAGGGGAAGGTGTTCGATGAGTGCCTCAAGGCGGCCCGTGCAGTAGCCAGGGTTGCAAAGAAGGCCAAGCCCTGATCCGGGGAGCGGGTCATATCTCAACGAAGAGGCAACGATGAACCACTACGCCCTAGCGCTGGCCGAACTCCAGGCCCGGCCTGACCATGAGCTCAAACAGATAGGTGACCAATGGCAGACCCCCAAGGCGCTGGCCTGGGGCCTGTTCCACCAGTTCGCCCCCACCCTGGGGCCGGTGGTGCTCGACATGTTTGCCGACGACTGCAACCACCTGGTGCCCAACTACTACGACGCCGAAGACAACGCCCTCACCCAGGAGCTGGCCGCCGACCTGCGCCGGCTGGGGGGCGCTGCCTACGCCAACCCGCCCTACTCGCGCCCCTGCACGGATAGCGAGGGGAACCCCATCACCGGGATGGAGGCCATCCTCAACTACTGCCGCGAGCAACGGGCGCTGGGCGCCAAGATAATGTTGCTCATCAAGGCCGCCACCAGCGAAACCTGGTGGCCGGAAGATGCCGACTTCATCCAGTTCATCAGCGGCCGTATCGGCTTTGAAGTGCCGAGCTGGTACGTCCCCCGCGACCCGAAGAAGGACAAGCCCAGCTCCAGCGGCTTTGCCTCAGCCGTGGTGATCTTCGACGCCGGCTGGCAGGGCGAGCGCCGCCCCGAGGCACGCCTGCGCCGTGACGACCTCATCATCACCGGCCAGATCATCCTCGACATGATCCACCGCCAGGCGGTGGAGCTCACCCTGGCCGCCGATCACGTTATCCGAAGCGCTGCTCCCAAGCTGGCCCCGGCAGTGATGCAGGATCTACCCGTCGCGACCAAACCAACAACATGGGAGCCGCCAGTGGCCGTTGATGACGAGGCCAGCGCCGCGGCGGCTGCCGAGCAGGAAAGACCACCAGCCACCGCCCTTGAGATAGAACCCCTGCACGACTGGCAGCAACACCCGGCCATCAAGTCGGTCATCTACCAGATTGATGAGGCTGACCTGCTGACCCCGGCCAACACTCGACTGCTGGCTGGCTACATCCGCGATCTGCAGGATGGAGGGATTGACCAAGAGCCCATGCTCAAGGCTGCGACTCAAATGGCCATACACCTGCTGGGTCTGGCTCACGATCAACTGCCATTGACCTTGGATGATGGGGAGGCCGCATGAGCAAATCACTTCGCCGCTCCCGCGCCGTCAGGGCCAAGGTGACCGGGGCCCCGCTCAATCTGGAGTTTGCCATCAACGTGGACTTGTTCGCTGGCGGCGGTGGCGCCAGCACGGGGATAGAGCGTGGGCTGGGACGCCCGGTGCACATCGCCATCAACCACAACCCCAAGGCACTCTCCATGCACCAGGCGAACCACCCGGAGGCCCTGCACCTGCAGGAGGATATCTGGGCCGTGGACCCGGTTGCTGTGCTGGCGGGGCGCTCGGTCGGTTGGCTGCACGCCAGCCCGGATTGCACCCACCACTCCCAGGCCGCTGGCGGTCAGCCACGCAAGCAGGAGATCCGCAGCCTGGCCTGGGTGATCACCAAGTGGCTGGCGTTAGGCAAGCCTGCCGTGCTCTCCATGGAGAACGTCAAGCAGATGCGCACCTGGGGGCCCCTCATCGCCAAGCGGGACAAGGCCACCGGTCGAGTGATCAAGCTGGTCGAGGTTCAGCGCGGCAAGAAGACCAAGATCGAGCAACATATCGCCGCCCCAGGGGAGCGGGTGCCACGCCAGCAGCAATACTTGGTGCCGGATCCCAAGCGGGCAGGCCAGACCTGGCGCCGCTTTCTGGCCAGCATCGAGCGCATGGGGTATGAGCTTGACCATACCGTCAAGAATGCCGCCGATTACGGTGCGGCTACCAGCCGCCAGCGCCTCTACCTCGTTGCCCGCCGGGACCGGGAGCCCGTTTGCTGGCCCGCTCCGACGCATTGCAAGGCCCCGGCACCAGGCAGTGACCTCAAGCCGTATCGGGTAACGGCGGATCACATCGACTGGTCTATCCCCTGCCCCAGCATCTTCCTCACCAAGGAAGAAGCCCGGGCACAGGGGCTCAACGTCAAACGCCCGCTGGCCGATGCGACCCTGGAGCGCGTGGCAATCGGGGTGATCCGCGAGGTGCTGACCAATCCCAAGCCCTTCATCATTGAGCTGGCCAACTGGTCAGGGCGCGGTGTCGATTCGGTTGACGCCCCGCTGCGCACCATCACCGGCTGGCCCAAGGGCGGTGCGTTCGCCTTGTGCAACCCTAGTCTGGCCCCGCTGGTGGTGCGCCACTTTGGTAAAGGGGGCGAGCACGGGGTCGATGAGCCCGCTGCGGCCATCATGGCCGGCGGCGGTGGCAAGTCTATGCTGGCAGCCCCCTTGATGGTGCAGGCCAACGGCGGGTTCAACACCGTGCCTGCCAGATCCGTGGCTGATCCATGCAGCACTATCACCTCGAGCGGCAGCCAGCAGCAACTGGCCTCCGCTTTCATGGTGCACCTGCGCAAGAACCTGCCGCCGAGCACTCCTGAGAGCCAGCTCCCCACCATCGTTTCAGCGGGCCAGCATCACGCTCTGGTGCAGACCGTGATGGCGAGCCCGGGTGAGTTTGGCCTGACACCGGAGCAAGAGGCCGGGGCCCTGCGGGTCAGCGCCTTCCTGATGCGCTACTACTCGAGCGGCGGGCAGTGGGGTGCTGTCACCGACCCGATGCACACCATCACCACCAAGGACCGGCTGGCGCTGGTAACCGTGACCTGGTGCGGCAACACCTGGGTGATCGTGGATATCGGCCTGCGCATGCTGGTACCGAAGGAGCTCTATGGCTGTCAGGGCATGCCACGCCACTACATCCATGACCGCGGCCACGACGGCACCCCGCTCTCCATCACCGATCAGGTGCTGATGGTGGGCAACAGCGTCAGCCCGCCGCCGATGGCGGCCATTGCCAGAGCCAACAACCCGTACAAGCACCTGCAAGCCAGGAGGGCAGCATGACCAAGCAGCAAGCCGCCGGGATCACCATCCTGGTGCTCAATACACTGGCCGCGCTCATTGCGCTGGCTCTGATGTAAGGGGGACGCAGCATGATCACGGTCACCGATACCAAAGGACAAAAACACCACTTGGCGCTGGACGCCATAGCCAAGGTGAGCGAGGCCTCTCTCAGCTCACGTTGGCATGGGATTCACTCCTACATCAAGACGTTCGACGGCGATGAGCTGGGTGTGCGGGAGGACGCCCAGCAGGTACTGGCGCAGATCGAGGCGAGAAGCGTATGAGCATCGTACAGGACATTGCCGAATGGATTCATGCCCGAACCGGCGGCGCCATCAGTGCCGAGGTAGCCGCCAAGTTCTCCCTCACTGTCAGTGAGGCCAGCATCGTGATGGGCCAGATCCACAGAGAGTCCCGCTTCACCACCCGGATTGAACACTTCTGCATGGTTGGGGATAACGGTCGTGGGCGCCATACCCGCCGCCTCTTCGTTGACGCAGTCAAACCGCCACGGTGGCGCAAGACCCCGGTGGTCGGCATCAATGGGGATCAGGTCGTCCGGTTCGACAGCGTCACGGATGCCGAGACCAAGGGCGGCTTTGTCAGGGTCGGCATCACCCGCTGCCTTGCTGGCCAGCAGGAAAAACACGGCGGCTACCGCTGGCAGATCGACACAACCAAAGGAGCAGGCCAATGCACCGCTATAGCTACACCCTGAATGCGGCCACCGAATTAGGGGCAGCACCAGATCGCTTGACCGGGACCATCGAGGCGCACCACCCGATGACCCACCAACAGATCCGGCTGGCCGCCATTGATAAGGCCCCAGCCCAGTATCTCAACTTCAACGAGCTGGAGTACCAGGAGATTGAATCACCCCTGAATTAAATGCCCGGCCATTATGGCCTGGGTGTAACGAACCACGACTGTCCGGGAGGACACGATGCACATCAAACTTTACCAGCGCAATTATCGGGATGACCTCAAGCAGGCCATCCAGCAGGAGCATGCCGGCAACCACCATGATGCCGCCCTCTCCTACAAGAAAGCCCAGCACCACGCCACCAGCGCCAACATGTTGGAGAAGGCCAAGTTCGCGATGGCTCGCCGTATCCACTGCCTCAAGCAGGCAAAGGACCCCCAATGGAGGCAGGTCAACACCAAGTTCCAACAGCTCTATCAAGCCCAGGAGCATCGTTAATGGCCAGCCGAGGTATCAACAAGGTCATCCTGATCGGCAACCTGGGTCAGGATCCAGAAGTGCGTTACATGCCCGGCGGGAACGCTGTCACCAGCATCACCTTGGCGACCTCCGACACCTGGCGCGATAAGCAGACAGGGGAGCAGAGGGAGCGCACTGAGTGGCACCGAGTAGTGTTCATGGGGATGCTGGCTGAAGTGGCAGGGAAACACCTGAAGAAGGGCTCCCAAGTCTACGTGGAGGGGAAACTGCAGACTCGCAAATGGCAGGATCAGAGCGGCCAAGAGCGCTACACCACCGAGGTGCTGGTCGACAGCTTCACCGGTGTGATGCACATGTTGGGAGGAAATGGAGGAGGGAAACAACAGGGCACAAGCAATCAGCCAAGGCCAACTCCACAACCGCCGCTGGCGCCGGCCAACAACGAACCACCAATCGATTATGACGACGATCTGCCGTTCTAGGATTCACCGGAGGATATATGCTTGAGCCAATTGAAAAAATAGAGCAGAAAGAACTGATGGTGATGCTGGGAAAAGGCAGGACAGCACTGTATCACCTTCGCAATAAAGACGAGACCTTCCCAAAGCCCATAGACCACCAGCCCCTTCGCTGGATCAAGTCACACATCATGGCCTGGATTGACAGCCACAACCGGATCAGGGACAACGCCTAGTTCCCGCTGAATTACCGTCCACCAGCGCTCATAGGCAACCGATTGATCCTCCAGCCAATCATGCTTGTTGTATACAGCCATCACGCCAAGCAGGGTGTGCCCCAGCATCACTTCGGTGATATGGGGCGACACCCCCATTTCTGATAACCGGGTCGACAGGGTCCGGCGAGCATCATGGATCCGCCAATGGGGGAGCCCCAGGTTGCTGCGTAAGCGGCTCACCAGCCGATTGCATGAGTGGATCTCCAGTGGCCCATTACTCTCCCCTTGCCCTGGGAATAGATAGACCGGGTCCACCGATGCCATCGCAGCTCGTTCGAACAATTGCTTACCAACCGATGTGATGGGGCGACGAATAGGTCTGCCAGTCTTGCTGATCTCCGCCGGCACCGTCCAAACCATGGACTCGAAATCCAGGTCCTGGCGCTTGAGCGTTCTGGCCTCAGACAGCCGGCACCCATAGACCAGACACAGCAGATGGATCACCTTGTTGCCGGTGCCTGCCCGGCTGGCCTCGATGGCACGCCAGATCTTGGCAACCTCCGCAACCGTCAACACACGATGCCCCGTCTTGGCCGGAGCCCCAACATCCCGGGCCCGCAGACTCATCATGTTGGGCATGTTGATCGTGCCGCGGCGAATATGCCAGTTAAAGCAGGCCTTCAACCCTGTGATCACCGCACGGGTTACCCCCGGTGCCCGCTCGCTGATGGCATCGAAATAGCTCAGCCACATGTCCATGGTTATCTGGTTGAGTGGCCGGTCAGGCAAACGGTTCTTGACCGACGAGAAGGTGTAGCGATAGTTCTTCTGAGTACCTTCACGGCACTCCCGCATCACATACTTCTCGAACCATTCGTCGAACAGGGCGGCGGGCGTGGGCTCTTCGCCGGTTTCGACATTTTGCTTGGTGCCCGCCTTGAGTTCAGCAGCTTTGATCCTGGCATCCCGAAGCGTCACAGCTGGGTAACGACCGATAGTCGTCCTGACTTGTTTCCTGTCCTGCATATGGCGCACCTGGAAGGTGATCAACCCTTTTGGTGACACCCTGACACCCAGCCCATCACCGTCAGTGACTTCGCTCTGACCCGTGTATGGTTTACCATTGATGCCTCGCAGCCAGCTGTCTGAAATTGCCATCGCTCACCCAATATAATTTTGTACTAATAAAATACCATATTTTGTACTTAAAGCTGTACTAAAGAGCGAGTGAACGACACTAGACAGCTGTGAACAACAAATGAATTATGAGTGCTCAGGCAAGACTGAACACATCTAAAACAGCCATAAAATCAAGCTACTGGGTGAATAACAAAGAACGCATGAGCACATCAAAGAACCAAGTTACACAGCCAACATTCTACTTCCACGACTACGAGACCTTCGGCATCAGCCCCGCCAGGGACAGGCCGTCGCAGTTTGCGGGCATTCGCACCGACGCCGATTTCAACATCATCGGCGAGCCGCTGGTGATCTATTGCAAGCCGCCCGCGGACTACCTGCCGGAGCCGGAAGCCTGCCTCATCACCGGCATCACGCCGCAGAAGGCGA
>RCUT01000106.1_pt1 | contig 45393 bp, 46 predicted proteins | sample 2166171 | NCBI WGS metagenome assembly RCUT01 (sample SAMN09932757, study PRJNA488358) | compost metagenome | isolation source: compost soil in 4-hydroxybenzoic | place: Germany: Experimental Botanical Garden | reverse complement strand
TCGGTGAGGGTTCCGTCGAGGTCGAACAGCAGGGCAGTCAGCATTGGGTATCCAGATCAAAAAATCACACGCCTGGGGATGATAGCGAAAGCTGACGACGAAGGGGGCTGTTCAGCGTGCTCCGAAAAGAGTACAAATGTGCTCCATGGACAATCTTACCCCAAAACGCCGCGCCATCTTCGAGTTCATCCGTGAGCGCATCGCCGACCACGGCCAGCCGCCGAGCCTGGCCGATATCGCCACGCGCTTCGGTTTTGCCTCGCGCAGTGTCGCGCGCAAGCACATCACCGCCCTGTGCCAGGCCGGCTACATCGACGTCACGCCGAACCAGGCGCGGGGCATACGCCTGGCCGAACGGCTGCGCCGCCCGGAAATCCTCGAAGTGCCGGTGCTGGGCCAGGTGGCGGCAGGCGCCCCCATCGGCCCGGACCTCGACATTCACGAGCAGTTGCTGCTCGACCCCAGCCTGTTCCGCCGTACCCCCGACTACCTGCTGAAGGTGCGTGGCGACTCGATGATCGACGACGGCATTTTCGACGGCGACCTGGTCGGCATCCTCCAGCAGGCCGACGCCCGCGATGGCCAGATCGTGGTCGCGCGCCTGGACGGCGAGGTGACCATCAAGCGCCTGCAGCGCCAGGGTGGCAATTACCGGCTGTTGCCACGCAACCCGGCCTATGCGCCCATCGATGTGCGGCCTGAACAGGAGTTCTTCATCGAAGGCGTGTTCTGCGGCTTGCTGAGGCGTGACTGATGGGCGCGGTGGTCGACCTCGACAGGTTGCTCGACCAGCGCCGGGTATGGCGCGGTCGGCAGGCCCAGGCGCGGCCGCTCGGCCTGCAGCCCACGGGCCATGCCGCCCTTGACCAATGCCTGCCGGAAGGTGGCTGGCCGGCGGCTGCGCTCAGCGAACTGTTGCTGGCCAGCCCCGGCTGTGGCGAATTGCAGCTGCTGTGGCCAACCCTGGCCCGCTTGAGCGCTGAGGCCAGCCGAATCGTGCTGGTGGCACCGCCATTCATTCCTTACGCCCCGGCCTGGCAGGCCGCGGGGGTGGACCTGCGCTGGCTGGTACAGGTGGACGCCGCACCTGCCGATGCCCTGTGGGCCGCAGAGCAGTGCCTGCGTTCCGGCAGTTGCGCGGCGGTGCTGTGCTGGCCGGAACGTGCCGATGACCGCGCCCTGCGGCGCTTGCAGGTGGCTGCCGAAACCGGGCAGGCGCTGGCCTTCGCCTGCCGGCCGCAACAGGCGGCGCACAACCCTTCACCCGCAGCGCTGCGCATTGCCGTCGACACCCGCCCGGCACAATGGCGCGTGCTGAAAAGCCGTGGCGGCATGCCACCGGCGCTGCCCATCGCCTGCCCGGGGCGGGGCTGATGCAACATGCTCTGGGCCTGCATCCTGCTCCCGCAGCTGGCGCTGGACACGGTCCTGCGTGAGCGTGACGACCCTGATACCCCCCTGGTGCTGCTTGGCGGGCCGACCCAGCGACGCGTGCTGCAGGCGGTCAACCCGGCGGCGGCCGCGCTCGGCCTGCGGGCCGGGCAAACCCTGACGGCGGCGCGTGCGCTGGCCGATGGCTTCAGCTGCGTCGAAGCCGACCCCAGGCGCATCGACCAGGTGCAGCAGTTGCTGGCAGCCTGGGCCTACCGCTTCAGTGCCCAGGTCAGCCTGCACTACCCACGGGCGCTGTTGCTGGAGGTGGGCTCCAGCCTGCAACTGTTCGGCCCCTGGCCGCTGTTCGAGGCACGCCTGCGCCAGGAACTGGCGGAACTGGGCTTGCGCCAACGCATCGTCCTGGCCAGCAACCCGGTGGCGGCGCGCATGCTTGCCAACGCTCACGATGGCCTGGCCGTGAGTGACGCCGATGCCACCCGTGCGGCGCTGCTGGGCATGCCCATCGAGCGTATCGGCCTGCCTGCGCAGGCTGCCGAGGCCTTTGCCCGCATGGGTCTGCGCCAGTTGAGCCAGGTGCTGGCCTTGCCCCGCGACAGCCTGGCCAGGCGCTTTCCGGCCCAGGTGCAGCTGCACCTTGACCAGTTGCTCGGCCTGCGCAACCTGGGGCTGGGCTTCTACCAGCCGCCGGACCGTTTCGAGGCCCGGCTGGAGCTGAACTTCGACGTCGAATCACACCAGGCCCTGCTGTTCCCGCTGCGGCGCATGCTCAACGACCTTGCCGCGTTCCTCGCCGGGCGTGACTGTGGCGTGCAGCGTTTCTGCCTGCACCTGGAGCACGCCGAAGGGCCGGATACCTTGCTGCAGGTAGGCCTGCTGGCCGCCGAACGCGATGCGGCAATGTTGTTCGAACTGGCGCGCGGGCGCCTGGAGCCGCTACGCATTCCCGCACCGGTGCGCAACCTGCGGCTGGTTGCCGAGGACCTGCCACCCTTCGTGCCGCAACACCAGGCATTGTTCGACCCGCGTGCGCAACAGGCGCAACCCTGGGAACAATTGCGCGAACGGCTGCGCGCCCGCTTGGGGGATGAGGCGGTCAAGGGCCTGAGCGCGGCAGCCGATCATCGCCCCGAATGTGCCTGGCAAGCGGTAGAGCAGGGTGCCCAGGGCAGCATGCCGGTCGTTCCTGGCAGCCGCCCTGGCTGGCTGCTGTCGGCCCCCATGGCGCTGGACGAAGGCGGCTATCGCCTGCAAGGCCATGCCGAGCGCATCGAATCGGGCTGGTGGGATGGCGGCGATGTGCGCCGCGACTATTACCGCATCGAAACCCGCGACGGCCTGCGCGGCTGGGCCTACCGCGACCTGGGCAAGGCCGGCCCGTTGTGGCTGCAGGGCTGGTTCGCATGAACACCCCGGGTTATGCCGAGCTGCATTGCCTGTCCAACTTCAGCTTCCAGCGCGGCGCGTCGAGCGCCGACGAGCTGTTCCGGCGCGCGCGTGAACAGGGCTACCAGGCGCTGGCGATCACCGACGAATGCACCCTGGCCGGCATCGTCTGTGCCTGGCAGGCAGCCAAGGAACACCAGCTGCGGCTGATCGTGGGCAGTGAAGTGCAGTTGCAGGACGGCCCCAGGCTGGTGCTGCTGGTGCAGGACCTGGCCGGCTACCAGAACCTGTGCGCGCTGATCACCCGGGCCAGGCGGCGGGCGCAGAAGGGCGAGTACCAACTGTTTCGCGATGACCTGCAGCAGCACCATCAGGGCCTGCTGGCATTGTGGGTAGCCGATGACAGCGGCGATGCCACCCCCGGGCAGTGGCTGCGTAGCATCTTCGGCGAGCGCCTGTGGCTGGCCGTGCACCTGCACCGCGGCAGTGACGATACCTTGCGCCTTGAACGCTTGCGCGGTCTGGCGGCCAGGGTCGGCATCCGCGCCGTGGCCTGTGGCGACGTGCACATGCACGTGCGCGGTCGCCGCGCCCTGCAAGATTGCATGACCGCCATTCGCCAGCATTGCCTGGTGGCCGAGGCCGGGCGCTTCCTGTTTGCCAATGGCGAGCGGCACCTGCGCAGCCAGGCGCAACTGGGCGAACTCTATCCCGCCGACCTGCTGGCCGAGACCCTGGCCATCGCTGCGCGCTGCCAGTTCGAACTGAGCGAATTGAAATACCAGTACCCACGCGAACTGGTGCCCCAGGGGCATAGCCCGGCGAGCTGGTTGCGCCAATTGTGCCAGCAGGGTTTGCCGTCGCGCTGGCCAGGCGGGCCGAGCAGCAAGGTGCGGGATGTGCTGGCCAAGGAGCTGGCGCTGATCGAGGAGCTGGGCTACGAAAGCTACTTCCTGACTGTGCACGACATCGTCGCCTTCGCCCGCAGCCAGCGCATTCTGTGCCAGGGGCGGGGGTCGGCTGCCAACTCGGTGGTGTGCTTCGTGCTGGGCATCACCGAGCTCGACCCCATGCAACACCACCTGTTGTTCGAGCGCTTCCTGTCGCGCGAGCGCAACGAGCCGCCGGACATCGACGTGGACTTCGAGCACGACCGGCGCGAGGAGGTGATCCAGTATGTATTTCGTCGCTATGGCCGGCACCGGGCGGCGCTCACTGCGGTGGTCAACACCTACCATGCCGCCGGTGCGGTGCGGGATGTGGCGCGGGTGCTGGGGCTGCCCGCCGACCAGGTGGACGCCCTGGCCAAATGCTGTGGCCGCTGGAGCGATCGCATACCCGATGACCAGCGCCTGGCCGAAGCCGGTTTCGAAGCGGGCAGCCCTTCGCTGCGGCGGGTGCTGGTGCTGGCCGGCGAACTGATCGGCTTCCCCCGGCACCTGTCACAGCACCCGGGCGGTTTTGTCATCTCCCAGCAACCGCTCGACCAGCTGGTGCCGGTGGAGAATGCCGCGATGCCGGAGCGCACGGTGATCCAGTGGGACAAGGACGACCTGGACATGGTCGGCCTGCTCAAGGTCGACGTGCTGGCGCTGGGCATGCTCAGCGCCTTGCGCCGTTGCTTCGACCTGCTGCAACGCCACCGTGGCCGGCACCTGACCCTGGCGACCATCCCCGCCGAAGACCCGGCCACCTACGCGATGATCAGCCGTGCCGAGACCATGGGCGTGTTCCAGATCGAGTCCCGCGCGCAAATGGCCATGTTGCCGCGGCTGCGGCCGGAAAAGTTCTACGACCTGGTCATCGAGGTGGCCATCGTCCGCCCCGGGCCGATCCAGGGCGACATGGTGCACCCGTACCTGCGCCGGCGCCTGAAGCAGGAACCGGTGACGTATCCGTCGCCGCAACTGAAGGAAGTGTTCGAGCGTACCTTGGGCGTGCCGCTGTTCCAGGAGCAGGTGATGGAACTGGCGATGGTCGCGGCCGACTACACCCCGGGCGAGGCCGACCAGTTGCGCCGCAGCATGGCCGCCTGGAAGCGCCACGGCGGCCTGGAACCGCACCGCGAGCGGCTGGTGCAGGGCATGTTGCGCAATGGTTATGACTTGGCGTTTGCCGAGCGCATCTTCGAGCAGATCAAGGGCTTTGGCAGCTATGGCTTCCCGGAATCGCACGCGGCCAGCTTTGCCTTGTTGTGCTATGCCAGCAGCTGGCTCAAGTGCCATGAGCCGGCGATTTTCACCTGCGCGCTGGTCAACAGCTGGCCCATGGGCTTCTACAGCCCCGACCAGTTGCTGCAAGAGGCCCGGCGCCAGGGTATCGAGGTAAGGCCGGTGGATGTGTGCCACAGTGACTGGGATTGCACGCTCGAGCCTGAGCCTGGAGAGGTGCTGGCCATTCGCATGGGCTTGCGCCTGGTGCGCGGCCTTGCCGAGGCCGATGCCAGGCGCCTGGAGCAGGCGAGGGCGCAGCGGCCATGGCGCGATGTCGAAGACCTGTGCCTGCGTGCCGGGCTCGATCCGCGAGCCCGCGCCCACCTGGCCGATGCCGGCGCGCTGCGCGCCTTGGCCAGCGACCGGCACCAGGCGCGCTGGCAGGTGGCGGCGGTGCAGCCGCAACTGCCTTTGTTCACCGACATCGAAGTCTTGCCGGAAAGCCCCGTCGAACTGCCCGTTCCCAGCGTGGCAGAGGACCTGATGGCCGATTACCAGACCCTGGGTACCACGCTTGGGCCGCATCCCTTGACCTTGCTGCGCTCACGCCTGCGGGCACTGGGCTGTCGCAGTTCGCGCGAGCTGCAAGGTGTCGGGCATGGTGACAACATTGCCGTGGCCGGGCTGGTGGTGGGCCGCCAGCGGCCCCAGACCGCCAGTGGCGTGACCTTCGTCACCCTGGAGGACGAGCACGGCATGGTCAATGTGGTGGTGTGGCGGGCGCTTGCCGAACGGCAGCGGCGGGCGCTGGTGGGGTCGAAGTTGCTTAAGGTCAGCGGGCGGCTGGAGCAGGAGAATGGCGTGCGCCACCTGATAGCACGGCGGCTGGAGGATGTGAGCCCGCTGTTGCAAGGGCTGGACGTACGCAGCCGGGACTTTCACTGAATCCCCATCTTTGCGCGGGCCCTTGTGGGAGCGGGCAAGCCCGCGAAGCAGGCACTGCGGTGCATGGCACCGGCTTTGCCGGTGTTCGCGGGCGCGCCCGCTCCCACAGGAGTCTCGCCATAGTCCGGATTGCGCTGACCTGTAGGAGCGGCCTTGCGTCGCGAAAGGGCTGCGTAGCAGCCCCAGGATTTCGGCGTCACTGCAGATAATGCTGGGGCCGCTTTGCGGCCCTTTCGCGACGCAAGGCCGCTCCTACAAAAAGCGATTTCGTGCCAGTCGCTACACCATCGCCAACCGCTGCTTGCGCGTCGGTGCCGGGAACGCCCGGTCGATCGCCCGCAGGTCTTCGCTGGTCAAGGTCAGCATACCGGCAGCCGCATTCAACCGCACATGCTCGGGCGTCACGGCCTTGGGGATGGCTATCACCCCGTCATAACGGGTCACCCAGGCCAGGCTGACCTGGGCCGCCGTGGCGCCATGGCGCTCGGCGACTTCCGCCAGCACCGGGTGCTGCAGCAGGCGCCCGGCCTGGGCCAGCGGGCAGTAGGCCATGGTCGGCAGCGCGCGCTTTTCGCACCACGGCAACAGGTCGAACTCGATGCCGCGCTGGGCCGGGTTGTACAGCACCTGGTTGGTGGCGCAATCGGGGTTGTGCAGTTCGCGCAGGTCGTCGACGTCGAAATTGGAAACACCCCAGCGCCTGATCTTGCCTTGCTCGCGCAAGCGCTCGAAGGCCTCGACGGTTTCCTCCAGTGGGTGCTGGCCACGCCAGTGCAGCAGGTACAGGTCGATGCATTCGGTGCCCAGGCGCGTGAGGCTGCGTTCGCAGGCCGCCGCCATACCGCGCCGGCTGGCATTGTGCGGGTACACCTTGCTGACCAGGAACACCTGGTCGCGGCGCCCGGCAATGGCCTGGCCAACCACTTCTTCCGCGCCACCTTCGGCATACATCTCGGCGGTATCGATCAGGCTCAGGCCAAGTTCGATACCCTGTTGCAGGGCCGCCACCTCGGCCGCCTTGCGGGCCGGATCTTCACCCATGTACCAGGTGCCCTGGCCAATGGCCGGAACGCTCGAACCTGCCAGTTTCACGTAACGCATGTCACCTCCGGGATGCGGGTATTGGAAAGCAGTACCTCAAGCAGCGCTTGCGCGGCCGTGGAAAGCTTGTGTTCGCTGAGGGCAATCACGCCGATGCGGCGCTCGACCGTGGGTTCGACCAGGGTTACGCAGCGGGCGCCAAGCTCCTGCATCTGGTTGATGCACAGTGCCGGTACAGCACTGACCCCCAGGCCACTGGCGACCATGCGGCCGATGGTCGACAGCTGGTGGCTCTCGAAAGCCACCGCCAGTTTGCCGTGGTGGGCGGCCACGTTCTGTTCCATCAGCAGGCGCACCGCCGAAGGGCGTTGCAGGGCCACGAAGTCTTCGGCCAGCAACTGTGCCCAGCTGACCTGGGGCAGCTGCGCCAAGGGCGAATCGGCGGGCACCACGGCGACGAAGCGGTCCATGTACAACGGGTGGAAATCCAGGCCATCGATGTTGTCCGGTTCGAAGCCGATGCCCAGTTCGACGCGGCGATGGCGCACCAGTTCCTGCACCTGTTCGTTGATCACATCGTGCACCGTGACGTTGACCTTCGGGTAACGCTGGCGAAATACCTTCAGCGAGTAGGGCAGCAGGTTGCCGGCAAAGGCCGGCATGGCTGCCACCGAAACCCGGCCCAGTTGCAGGGTGAAACGCTGGCGCAGCATTTCTTCGGTGTCGTCCCAGTCGGCCAGCAGGCGCCGTGCCAGCGGCAGCAGTACCTCGCCCTCGGCAGTCAGGCTGACGCTGCGTGTGGTGCGGCTCAGCAGGGCGCCGCCAAGGTTTTCTTCCAGGGCCTTGATGGTCAGGCTCAGGGCCGGTTGCGAGACATGCAGGTGTTCACCGGCCTGGGCGAAGCTCTGGTACTTGGCCACAGCGACAAAGGCGCGCAGTTGCTTGACGTTCATGACAGGCCTTTTGGTTGTTTTGCAAAAGTTATCAATCGATGATGAAAACAAAATTAACAAATCAGTCGCTTGCGGTGAAGATGTCCCCACACGCTCACCGACAGCCTCGTCGGTTCAACAACTACAAAAGGCGGATCAGCATGGCCGGACTGGACAAGCGCGTTGCAACCTATGAACAGGCCCTCGAAGGCCTGACCGACAACATGACGGTACTGGCTGGTGGTTTCGGCCTGTGCGGCATCCCGGAAAACCTTATCAGCGAAATCAAGCGCCGTGGCGTCAAGGGCCTGACCGTGGTCTCCAACAACTGCGGTGTCGATGGCTTTGGCCTGGGCGTGCTGCTGGAAGACCGGCAGATTCGCAAGATGGTCGCTTCCTACGTGGGCGAGAACGCCGAGTTCGAACGCCAGTTGCTGAGCGGCGAGCTGGAAGTGGAACTGACCCCGCAAGGCACCCTCGCCGAGAAAATGCGCGCCGGTGGCGCCGGCATCCCGGCCTTCTACACGGCCACCGGCTACGGCACCCCGGTTGCCGACGGCAAGGAAGTGCGCGAATTCAACGGCCGCAAGTACATCCTCGAAGAAGCCATCACCGGCGACTTCGCCATCGTCAAGGGCTGGAAGGCCGACCACTACGGCAACGTGGTGTACCGCAACACCGCGCAAAACTTCAACCCGCTGGCGGCCACCGCCGGCAAGATCACCGTGGTCGAAGTGGAAGAGATCGTCGAACCTGGCGTGCTGCTGCCCAGCGAGATCCACACCCCGGGCATCTACGTGGACCGCGTCATCGTCGGCACCTTCGAAAAGCGTATCGAAAAGCGCACCGTCAAGGCCTGAGCGCCATCCACCAGAACAACAAAGAGATCCTGACCATGGCACTGACCCGCGAACAGATGGCGCAACGCGTCGCCCGTGAACTGAAGGACGGCTACTACGTCAACCTGGGCATCGGCATTCCGACCCTGGTGGCCAACTACGTACCCGCCGACATGGATGTGATGCTGCAATCGGAAAACGGCCTGCTCGGCATGGGCGAATTCCCCACCGAAGGCACCATCGATGCCGACATGATCAACGCCGGCAAGCAGACCGTCACCGCCCGCCGCGGTGCCTCGATCTTCGATTCGGCGCAGTCGTTCGCCATGATCCGTGGCGGCCATGTCGACCTGACCGTGCTCGGCGCTTTCGAAGTGGATGTGCAAGGCAACATCGCCTCGTGGATGATCCCCGGCAAGCTGGTCAAGGGCATGGGCGGCGCCATGGACCTGGTGGCCGGTGCCGACAACATCATCGTCACCATGACCCACGCCTCCAAGGACGGCGAGTCCAAGCTGCTGCCGCAGTGCAGCCTGCCGTTGACCGGTGCTGGCTGCATCCGCAAGGTGCTGACCGACCTGGCCTACCTGGAAATCGAAGACGGCGCCTTCATCCTGCGCGAGACCGCGCCCGGGGTGAGCGTTGAGGAAATCATCGAGAAAACCGCCGGCAAGCTGATCGTGCCGGATGATGTGAAGGAAATGACCTTCTAATCTATCGCCGCGCACCGCCCCTGTAGGAGCGGCCTTGTGTCGCGAAAGGGCTGCAAGGCAGCCCCGCGATTTTGGCATCGATGCCGAGATCGAGGGGCCGCTTCGCGGCCCTTTCGCGACACAAGGCCGCTCCTACAGGGGTTTTGCGTTTTTGCTGATGTATCCAATAAAACCAATAAAAGGAATTGAACTGTGGCCGCTGAAATCCAAGACAGCCGTTCCGCGCGCTTTGCCTTGCGCTGCTCCAACTGGGCCGAACGCTGGTTCCCCGATTCCTGGGTGTTTGCCGCCCTGGCGGTGCTGCTGGTGTGCATCGGCGCCCTGGCCATGGGCGCCAAGCCGACCGACACCGCCAAGGCCTTTGGCGATGGCTTCTGGAGCCTGATCCCGTTCACCATGCAGATGGCCTTCGTGGTCATCGGCGGTTATGTGGTGGCCAGCTCGCCGCCCGCGGCGCGGCTGATCGACCGCCTGGCGCGCATCCCCGGCAATGGCCGTTCGGCAGTGTGCTGGGTGGCGCTGATCTCGATGCTGGCATCGCTGCTCAACTGGGGCCTGTCGCTGGTGTTCGGCGGCCTGCTGGTGCGCGCCCTGGCCCGGCGCACCGAACTGAAGATGGACTACCGCGCCGCCGGCGCCGCCGCCTACCTGGGCCTGGGCGCCGTGTGGGCGCTGGGCCTGTCTTCGTCGGCGGCGCAACTGCAGGCCAACCCGGCCAGCCTGCCACCGTCGATCCTGTCGATTACCGGGGTGATCCCGTTCACCGAAACCATCTTCCTCTGGCAGTCCGGCGTGATGCTGGCGGCGTTGGTGGTGGTCTCGCTGGTGATCGCCTACGCCACGGCCCCGGGCCCGAACAGCGCGCGCAGCGCCCAGGACTGCGGGGTCGACCCCAGCTTCACCGCGCCACCGGCACCCCAGCGCACCCGCCCGGGCGAGTGGCTTGAGCACAGCCCCATCCTGATCCTGCTGCTGGTGGCCCTGGCCGCCGGCTGGCTGTACCAGGAGTTCGCCACCAAGCCGGCGATTACCGCTATTTCCGGGCTGAACACCTACAACCTGTTGTTCATCATGCTCGGTGCCTTGCTGCACTGGCGCCCGCGCAGCTTCCTCGATGCGGTGGCCCGTGCGGTGCCGACCACCACCGGGGTGCTGATCCAGTTTCCGCTGTATGGCTCGATCGCGGCCATCCTCACCCAGGTGAAGGGCCTCGACGAGCAGACTTTGGCCCACCACATTTCGCTGTTCTTCACCCAGATCGCCACGCATGACACCTATGCCGTGCTGATGGGCGTGTATTCGGCGGTGCTGGGCTTCTTCATCCCATCGGGCGGTGGCAAGTGGATCATCGAGGCACCTTACGTGATGCTGGTGGCCAATGACCTGCAGTACCACCTGGGCTGGGCAGTGCAGATCTACAACGCCGCCGAAGCCTTGCCGAACCTGATCAACCCGTTCTACATGCTGCCGCTGCTGGGGGTACTGGGGCTCAAGGCACGCGACCTGATCGGCTTCTCGTTCGTGCAGTTGCTGGTGCACGTGCCGCTGGTGCTGGTGTTGCTGTGGGCATTGGGCACGACGTTGCAGTACCTGCCGCCGGTGATGCCGTAAAGTCGGGGCCGCTGCGCGGCCCATCGCTGGCAAGCCAGGCTCCCACATCGACTGCATTGGCCCCAAGCCATGCGCAGTACCTGTGGGAGCCTGGCTTGCCGGCGATGGGCTGCACAGCAGCCCCAGCATTTCCCTGGCAGTCCACGTATGATGGCCAGGCTGCCTTCGCCTGGGAAACCCGCGTCACATGTCTATCCGATTGAAACTGCTGCGAAAGAAACTGGGGATGACCCTGGAGCTGCTGGCCGACAAGACCGGCATGACCAAGAGCTACCTGTCCAAGGTCGAACGTGGCCTGAACACCCCCTCGATCGCCGCCGCGCTGAAGCTGGCGCGGGCACTGAATGTCAATGTCGAAGAACTGTTCGCCGAAGAGCAGGCCGGCCAGAGCCGCTACAGCCTGGTGCGCCATGGCGAGCGCCAGGCTCTGGTGGGTGACGGGGCAGGGCCGGGGTACGCGGCCCTCACCAGCCAGGTCGGGCAGCGCAGCCTGCTGCCGTTCCTGATTCAGCCGCCGACCGAGTTCAGCGACCCCACGTTCAAGGAACACCTGGGCGAAGAATTTCTGTTCGTCCACGCCGGCCAGGTGGAGGTGGACTTCATGAACGAGCGGGTGCTGCTGGAGCAAGGCGATGCCCTGCATTTCAATGCCCAGACACCCCACCGGCTAAGGTCGGTGGGGCCGCTGCCGGCGCAGTTGCTGGTCGTGGTACACCACGCAGACGAGTAACACGCTGGGGCGCCAAAGTGCCCCACGGCCTTGCCTTTCTCAGCGATGAAACGTTGGCGCCACCAAGACAGCGCCCTTTGCTCAACTTGTGCGTCGATATTTTGACGATACTGTTGGGAGCTTATTGAATTTTATTATAGTGTCGAATCGTTGACGCAATGTCATTGTGTTCATAAGCTCAATTCAACAGTGAAACAACTCCCGAACACCACGCCAACAAATAGTTGATTTTCCTCTTTACAGGAGGGGCGTATGCGCACGGCTCTGATTATCAAGTCGATGTCTTTGCTGGCACTGTTGAGTGGCGCGGCGCGTGCGGCGGATATGTATATCAATCAGAACAGTATCATCCCTGTTTCAACCGCAGGGTGGTTCTTTGCATTTGCTGTCGTTGGCTTTGTGGCAGTCGCCAACAGGAAAAAGATCTGAGTCCGCCAGCCTGGGTTTAACCCTTGACGCCAGCGGCCCGGGGCCTGGCTTGTCAATTCCCCAGCCGTTGCTATATTGCCAGTAGCCCGTGCAGGTCCACGGTTGCAGGCACACAGCGTCAAGGCAAGGCCTCTGGAAGATCGAGGCCATCGCGGTTGGTGTATGCCGCGAAGCGGAGCGAGAGTTGGTGTGTTGTTCTCATTCAGTGCTCTTTGTCGGGCCTTTTCGGCCGGAGGGACCCTCATGGTGCGTTCAATGTTTGCCGCGTTCTGCATGCTGATGGTGTGGTCTGGTGCCGGTAAGGCCGACCCGAACAGTGCTACCTACCTGCTCAGCCCCGGCGATGTGGTGATGGTTTCGGTATGGCAGGAAGACAGCCTGCGCCAGGAAGCCACCGTACTTCCCGATGGCAGTATCACGTTCCCCCTGGCCGGGCGCATCGATGTTGCCGGGCTGGATGTAACGGCAGTTGAGAAGCAAGTGGCTGCCAAACTCGAAAAATTCCTCCCCGACCCGAACGTCAGCGTTGTCGTCAAGAGCATCGCCGGCAACCTGGTCTATGTACAAGGCAAAGTGATCAAGCCCGGGCCGGTACAAATGGCAGGCCCTACGGCAGTGCTGCAGGCTTTGAGCATGTCGGGCGGCCTCGACAAGTTTGCAGATGAAAGCGAAATCAAAGTGGTGCGTGGCACCGGCGCTTCCCAAAAAATTCTGCCCGTGCGATATAGAGACCTGGTGTCTGGCCGGGATATGTCCACCAACATCCAACTGCAGGCTGGCGATACGCTGGTCGTTCCTTGATCTTGCCTTTAATAAGAACACTTAATGCCTCTTCTAAGAACAACTAGCATTGCAACGGCAATCTTGGTGTTGCCATTTACGGACACAGTCCTGGCAGCAAATTGGCAGTCTACGGTGGTGGTACCGACATCCGTCGAACATGACAGCAACCCCTTGCTGCTGTCGTCGGGTGAAAAGGGCATAACGCGCACGATCATCGCGCCGGATTACACCCTGATCGGTACCTTCGACCGTGACGAACTGAGGTTGGGGCTGGGCGTGCATGTATTGCGCTCGTCCGACACGGCGGTGGTCGACAACCGTGAGGACCCCGACGTAAGCCTGGGCTGGCAGCGCCAGACCGAGCGCGGGCGGTTTGGCCTGCTGGCGCGTTACAACGAAAGTTCGACGCTGTCGGGAACGGTGCTGGATACCGGCGTGGTCACCACCGATGGCACGCAAAAGCTGTATACGCTGGCCGGCAACTGGAGCCAGGCGGTAACCGAACGCAGCACCTTGAGCAACGAAACCACGTACAACCGTGCCCGTTATGACATCAGTACGCTGACGGGCTACGAAGAACTGGGCAACGTGTTCACCTGGACCTACGCCTGGAGCGAGCGGGCTGATCTGTACAGCCGCTTTGGCGCCCGGCGCTATGAGCCCGAGCAGGACCAGACGGCGACGGCGTCCAACAGCTACAGCCCGGCGGTCGGGGTCAAGTACCAGTTCTCCGAACGCCTCAGCGCCGATGCGCATGTGGGTGTCACCGAGGTTTCCGGTGACGAAGGTGGCCGACGCGGGGAGGGTGGGGTAGCGCTGCTGTATACCGGTGCGCGCGCCGTCGCCAGCTTCACCGCCGAACGCAGCACGGTGGCCAGCGCCGAAGGCGGCTTCGCCGAGCTGGACCAGGTGCGCGGTGTGTGGAGTTACGCCGTCAGCGAATTGACCCGGGTGGGCGCGGACGCTGCCTGGCAAGACAGCAAAGGGCAGACCCCCAACACCCTGCAGACCTACAGCGTGTGGGCCAGCCGCCAGTTTTCGCCGTACTGGGACCTGCGCCTGTCGCTGATGTACAAGGAACGGCAGCAGGACCACGAAGCCGATGCAACCGCTACGATCGTTGGTTTGACGTTGACGTACAGGTACCCCGACATCTGAACTTCAGGCAGGTGGCCCCATGAAGTCTGACTACGAGCTCTCCCTCAGAGATTACATCGCCATTATCAAGGACCGAGCCCTGTTATTGGGTGTGAGCATCGTGGTCATACTCGCAGCGACCGTCGCTGTCGCAGTGATGGTGCCGCCGATCTACCAGTCGACCGGCACCATCCTGGTGGAGTCGCAGCAGATTTCCCCCGAGCTGGTATCGACCAACAACACCAGCTTCGCCGATGAACGCATCGAAGTGATTCGCCAGCGGGTGATGACCCGCGAGAACCTGCTGCGCATCATCGACAAGTACAACCTGTTCCCCGACAAGCGCTTCAGCGATAGCGACAAGATCGACCACATGCGCAGTGCCATCGTGGTCGAAACCCTCACCACCTATGTACGCGGGCGTGGCGAAGCGACCGTGGCGTTCAATGTGTCCTTCGAGCACAAGCAGCCGGAGGTGGCCAAGGAAGTTGCCGACGAGTTGGTCACGCTGTTCCTCAACGAGAACCTCAAGCAGCGTACCGAACGGGCCAACGAAACCACCGAGTTCCTCACCCAGGAGGCGAACAAGCTGGGTGCCGAGCTGGCCAGCCTGGAAAACCAGCTGGCGGATTTCAAGCAGGCCCACGCCAATGCTCTGCCCGAGCACCAGACCTTGCGCATGAACATGCTGTCACGCTCAGAGCTGGAGTTCCGCGAGGTCGACCGTGATTACAAGGCCGCCCAGGAAGAGCTGCGTTACCTTGAGCTGGAACTGTCCGCGGCCAATGCCGGGCTTGCCACCAAGGCCGGCGAAGGCCCCAGGGTGGCCAGTGCCGAGCAGCCCCAGGACCTGCCCAGCCTGAAGGCCGAGTATGCCCGGCTGCTGAGCCGCTACAAGGAAGCCCACCCCGATGTGGTGGCGGTCAAGCGCAGGATCCAGGCGCTCGAAGCCAGTGGCAATCGCACGGCTGCGGCCTCCACGGTCGGCCTCGATGTCGCCCGCGTGCGCGCCAAGATGAGCGCGGCACAGGTGCGCATTGCTTCGCTGGCCGAGCAGAAGCGCGAGCTGACCCGCAAGATGGAAGGCTACGAGGCCGAGATCCTCGAGGCGCCGCAGGTCGAGCGTGGCCTGGTGACCTTGATGCGTGACCACGACAACGCGCGCAAGAAGTACGAGGAAATCCGCGCCAAGGAAATGGGCGCGAAGATTACCGAAAGCCTCGAACAGGAGAACAAGGCCGAGCGCTTTGTACTGCTGGAACCACCGCTGATGCCCGAGAAACCGATCAAGCCCAACCGCAAGAAAATCGCCGCGCTGGGCCTGGTGCTGGCACCGGCAGGTGGCGGTGCGCTGGTGATGCTGCTGGAAATGTTCAACCAGCGCATTCGCGGCGTCGGTGCCTTGGAAAACCTGCTGGGCAGGCGGGTGCTGGTGGCGCTGCCATACATCGATACCAAGGCCGATGTGGCCAGGCGCAAGCGTTGGCGCAACTGGCTGATCCTGGCTGCACTGGTGCTGGCGGCTATCATGGTGGTGCTGGTGCACGTGTTCTACATGCCACTGGATGTGCTGTTGTTCAAAGTCATGTCTCGGTTTGCATAGGAAAGCAGTGATGGACAGGACCAAGCCGGCTGTTGGCAATAATCTTCACCAGGTTACCCCGGGCACTCCGCAGGCGTTGTCACCCGCCCCAGGTACGGCGCTGGCAGAAGTGCCTGGCCAGTTCGATTACGTGAACACTAAGGTGGTGCCGCTGCGCGCGGAGCACCTGGAGCGTCACCGTATCGTCGCCTACAACAAGAACTCCAACATGAACGGGCCGATCGACCTGCTGCGCACGCAAGTGCTCAGGACCATGGACGAGAATGGCTGGCGAACCTTGGCCATCACCTCGCCAACCCCTGAAGCGGGCAAGACGGTGCTGTCGATCAACCTGGCCATGAGCATCGCCCACCACACCACCAAGACTGCGTTGCTGGTGGACTTCGACCTGCGTCGGCCCAAGGTCGGCAGCAGCCTGGGCCTGCCCATGGACCAGGCGTTGAACGAGTTTCTGACGGACAAGGCCGAGCTGCAGGACTGCCTGGTCAACCCGACCTTGCCTCGGTTCGTGGTACTGCCCACGCGGGTACCGGTGCCGTTGTCTACCGAAATGCTGTCGTCGCCCAAAGTGAACAACCTGATCAGCGAACTGCGCAACCGCTACGAGTCGCGCATCTGCATTTTCGATTTGCCGCCGTTGCTCAGCTCTGACGATGCGATCACCGTGATACCCAAGTTCGACTGTGTGCTGCTGGTGGTGGCCAACGGTATGAATAACAGGAAGGAAATCGAAGATTGCCTGCATCACCTGGCCAGGGTGAACCTGGTGGGGACGGTATTGAACAAGGCTGACGAGCAGCCTCGGACCTATTATTGAGGCACAGGATTCTGGGGCTGCGTAGCAGCCCATCGCGACACAAGGCCGCTCCTACAGGTACAGCGCATACCCTCAGTTGACGGGGTTTCCTGTGGGAGCACATTCCTTCAGCTGATGGGCACCCTGTGGGAGCGGGCATGCCCGCGAAGCAGGCGACGCGGTGGATGGCACTCTGGTCCGGGCAATATGCCGAGGCTGATGTTCCGGTTGCGTGATTGCCTGAGCAAGAAAGCGGATGCAGGCAGGGCTGTGGATGCGTACAGTAGGTTGATCGCAACCTGGCAGGAGCCTGCTTATGTCCAGCGCATTCACCTTCATGCAGTCGCCCGTCGGCACCTTGACCCTGGTAGCCCGTGGCGAGTGCCTGGCAGCCGTACTCTGGGAGGAGGAGCGGGAAAACCGCGTGCGCCTTGGCGCCCTGCACCGCGATGACCAGTGCCCGGTACTGCTGGAAACCGCCCGCCAGCTCGGCGAGTACTTTGCCGGCAAACGCCAGCGCTTCGAACTGGCGCTGGATTTTGCCGGCACCGAATTCCAGCGACAGGTGTGGGCCGCGCTGTTGGCGATACCGTTCGGTGAAACCCGCAGCTACAGCGACATCGCCCGGCAGATCGGCAACCCCAGCGCGGTGCGCGCGGTAGGCGCCGCCAATGGCCGCAACCCGATCTCGATCATCGCCCCGTGCCATCGGGTGATCGGTGCTTCGGGCAGCCTCACCGGCTTTGCCGGTGGCCTGGCGGCCAAGCAGTACCTGCTGGCGCTGGAGGGCCGGCAAAGCCTGGCACTGGACCTGTAAGGCGTCAGCAGAACCAGCTGGCGGCCAGGCAGACCAGCACGGCCAACGTCGTGCCGGCCATCAGGGTGTACTGCCGATGGGCCCGGCGCGCATGGGGCTTGACTGCGCGCAGGTACTCGCCAGGTGTCGGCGCGTCGGGCCGGTGGCGCAAACCCTCGGCCACATCGGCCAGTTGCCCCTGAATCAGCAGACCCGTCAGGTAGTAGGTACAGGCATAGCTCAGCAACGCCAGGAACAGATAGATCATGCCGGGTGTGGGTCCAGGGGCACCGCCATGGCACTGGCGTTGGCGGTGTCCAGCACGATCAGCCCTTCGCTGTGGTCGTCCAGGCTGGCCAGCAAGCGCCCCTGGCTGTCCCAGGCCGCCGAGCCTCCGGCACCAATGAAGGTATCGGCCGGCCCCACGCAGTTGGCCAGCAACACCGTCATGCCCAGCTCGCGCGCCACCTCGGGGTAGTGCTGGTAACCCTCGCGGATGCCCTTGGCGGTTTTCGCCACGCTGACCAGGTACAGGTCGGCGCCGTGTTCCCGCGCGGCCGCCGCATGCGCCATGAACATCGATTCGTAGCAGATCGCAGGCGCTACCCGGTGCGCGCCCACCTGCAGCAGCAAGGCTTGATCGCCTGGGGTGAACCAGGGCAGTTCATCATCATGCAGGCGCCGCTTGGCATAGGCCTGGCGCGGTGCACCGGGGCTGAGGATTGGCATGCCGATACGAATGCCATCAGGGGTCGGCAGTGGCAGGCCTGCGGCGACGGTAATACCAAGCCGGTCGCAGGCTGCCTGCAGTGGGTCCAGCCGCGTCGAACTGACGGGCAGGGCGGCCTGGCGCGCGAGGGTTGGCTCATAACCGGTCAGCGACAGTTCGGGAAATACCACCAGTTCGGCGCCATGGGCCGCGGCCTGTTCGATGCAGGCCAGGTGGCGTTCGAGGTTGGCTTGCACATCGCCCTTGAGCGACGCCAGTTGCACGGCGCACAACTTCATGAAAAACCCTTCCCTGGTACAAGTTGAAGAGCCGAGCATACTACCGGCACCAACGCCTGTACCAGTGAAGGGATTTTCAGGATGCCGGGTGGACGGCGAAGCGCTGGCGGAACCAGTCGTTGAGCATGGCCTTTTCGGCATACAGGCGGTCGCTGCTGCTCGTGACCCGGCCCGGGCGGCTGAGGTACATCTTGTCGCTGACCCGTTCCTGCGCCTGCTGGTCGGGTTTGCCCGGTTGGCTGAGGGTGTAGCTGAGGTCGATGGTCGGCCAGGTGATTTCGCGCATGAAACGTACATCGTAGGCCTGGCTGTGCCAGGGCTCGAAACGCCCGGCCAGGTCGATGTCGCGAATGTCGATGACCAGTTGCTGGCCAGGTTGCAGGTAGCGTTGGCCAAGCTTCTGCAGGTACTGGGTAAGGGTTTTCATCACATAGGCGTCGGCGCCACGCTCGTACCCGTGGCTGTCGAGGCTGGCATCGCGGAATTTTTCCGGATGGTCGAAACGTACCTCGACCTGCGCGGCCGGGGCACCTTGTGCCATGCTGTCCAGTGACAGCGCCATGAGCACGGCACACACGAGGGCGGTACGCATGATGCACCTCCGGGGCAGATTGCGTGTGCCTCCATTTTACCCCTGGCATGGCGCTACCAGCAGAGGAAGATTGTAATGGCACGGTTTCGGCGTCTGATTGCCAACCTGCGGGGGCGTGACCTGGCGGTGGGCGATATCCATGGTCACTTCCAGCGCCTGCAGCAATGCCTGGACGGAGTGGGGTTCGATCCGGCCGTGGACCGCCTGTTCAGCGTGGGGGACCTGGTCGACCGTGGCCCGGACAGCGAGGCGGCGCTGGAATGGCTGGCGCAGCCCTGGTTCCATGCCGTGCAAGGTAATCATGAGGCCCTGGCAATCACCCGCGTACGCGGCGGGCGGCTCGATCTGGACATGTACCGCGCCGCCGGGGGTGGCTGGTTTCTGGACCTGCCGAGGGCTCGGCAGTTGCGTTTCGTGGAGCGCTTCGAGCAGCTGCCGATTGCGATAGAGGTTGAAAGTGCGGCGGGCCTGGTAGGGCTGCTGCATGCCGACAGCCCGTATGCCGACTGGACGGTGTTGAGGACTTGGCTGGAACTGGATGACGACCCGCAAGTACGGGAAGTGTGTCAATGGTCGCGGCGGCGGTTGAAGGTAGGTGATACCGAGCCCGTGCAGGGCCTGCGCGCCTTGTTGGTGGGCCACACGCCGGTACTGGAAGCCAAGCTGCTGGGCAATGTCTGGCACCTGGATACCGGGGGTTGGGCCAGTGGCCATTTCACCTTGATGGACATGCGGACCCTGCAACTGGTCAGCCCCAGGCCAGGTGAAACAACAGTGCCGCAGCCAATAGCACCAGCATGACCCCGGAGGCCCGCTCCAGCCAAGGCAGGCAGCGGGCAAAGCGCCGCAGCACCAGCGGGTTGCCGATGGCCACGGCAACCAGCAGGTCCCACAGCAGCACGATGCTGAACATCCACAGGGCACAGGTTGCTTTCCAGGCAAAGCTGGCGCTGGCGACCATGCTGACCAGGCTGGCATAGAACAGCGCATTCTTGGGGTTGAGGATGCCGGACAGGAACCCCATGCCCAATCCCCGCCACCACCCTTGGGCGGTCTGCTTGCCAGCGACTGCGCCCAGGCTGGTTTGCCCGGCATGGCGCAGGAACAGGGTGCCGATGTACAGCAGGTAGCCGGCGCCGGCCAGTTGCAGGGTTGTGAACAGGAGGCTGCCTTCCTGCAGTACCGACAGGCCGGTGAAAGCCATGGTGATGAACACGCCATTGGCCAGGGCGATACCCAGGCAGGCGCCGCTCGCGACGCGCCAGCCGGCGCTGACCGAGGTGCGTGCGACCAGGAAGAAGTCCGGGCCGGGAGAGAGCAGGGCGAGGAAGTGGGCGAGGGCGATGATCAGGAACTGTTGCATTGGGTGAGGTTGCTCTGGCGTAAAGCCTGACTCTGCCCCTCGGCGCTCATGCCGTATTGAACAATATTGCAGGCCCAGCCAGCAGGCGCGGTCCCTGTAGGAGCGGCCTTGTGTCGCGATGGGGCGCGAAGCGGCCCCAGGTTTTCAGCTCCGCAGCACAGATTGCCGGGGCTGCTGCGCAGCCCTTTCGCGACACAAGGCCGCTCCTACAGAGACCGCGCAGGCCTTCAGTCTCCCCGATACTGCCCCGGTGTCACCCCCACATGGGCCTTGAACACCCGCTGGAAATGGCTTTGGTCGGCAAACCCGAGCTTATAGGCCACCTCCGCCAGGGCCTGCCCTTCCCCCAGCAACTGGCGCCCACGGTTGACCCGGGCATTGAGCAGGTAGGCATGCGGCGTAAACCCGGTGGCCGCGCGAAATGCGCGAATCAACTGGTAGCGCCCAAGCCCGGCCTGCCGGGCCAGTACCGCCAGGCTCAACTGCGCCGGGTCCTGGCCTTCGATGCGCGCAATCAGCCCACTCAACGCGGTCGCCCCCAGGGCCGGTGCCGGTGCCAACGGCGCGTGCCTGGCAAAGTCCAGGTCACCCAGAAAGGCAATCAGCGCCGCATCCTTCTCACCACTGCTGGCGTTGGAGAACAGCAGACTGTTCAGTTCGCAGAACTGCCGATACACCTCCGGCACCTGGCAGATACGTGCCGGCTCGCCGGGCCCGGCACCCTCCAGCCCTGACTCCAGGTGCAGCTGTGCCAGCCAGTCGGCATCCACATGCAGCATCTGGTAGCTCCACGCCCGCCCGGGCTCGGGGTTGCAGGCATGTACCCGGCGGGCCGGGATCAGCACCAGCGTGCCGGGTGTCAGGCGTTGCTGGCCGTTGCCGGCACCGGTGAAATGACTGTGGCCGGCGTCCACCACACCGATGGAAAACGTCGGGTGGCTGTGGGGCTTGTAGCAGGCGCGGCTATGGCAGGCGCGGCGGCTTTCGACATGCGGCAGGGCCGGGTCGCGCCACAGCGCGGCATGGGAACGGGGCATCACAGGGTCCTCGATATGCGCGGCAGCTTATCAGGCGCCGTGCACCCATACAGTTTTTTCCGCTGGCTGTAACTTGACCGCAAGGCCCGCTACCCGCCGAAATAGACGCCTGTTGCCAAAGGAAAACAATAATGGACCTCTCAAGCCTGCTGCTTTTCATTCCTGCCTGCTTCGCCCTGAACATGGCGCCGGGGCCGAACAACCTGCTGTCGCTGCACAATGCCAGCCGTTACGGCCTGCGCACGGCCTGCGTGGCCGGTGGCGGGCGCATCGTCGCCTTCAGCGGCATGATCGCCCTGGCGGCCATGGGCCTGGCGGTGGTGCTGCACACCAGCGAATACCTGTTCCTGGCCATCAAGGTGGTGGGGGCGGCGTACCTGTTCTATATCGCCTGGCAACTGTGGCGGGCACCGGTGGGCGAGGCGGTGGTGGCAAGCGATCACCCACGCGGCACCTGGCGCCTGGCACGTCAGGAGTTCTGGGTGGCCGCTGGTAACCCGAAGGCAATCCTGATCTTTACCGCCTTCCTGCCGCAGTTCGTCTCGGTCGGCAGCGCCACCCCGGTGAGCGAGCAGTTCCTCTGGCTGGGTGTGCTGTTCATTTTGCTGGAATGGGCCGCCATCGCCATCTACGCCGGCCTGGGGGCGTACATGCAGCGCTGGTTCAGCCAGCCCGGCCCACGCCGGCTGTTCAACCGGGTCAGCGCCTCATTGCTGGGCTGCGCCGGCCTCGGGCTGCTGGCTGCGCGGCGCTAGAACTGCCAGCGCAGGCCCAGGTTCACGCCGCTGGCTTCCTGCTGGCGGCTGTCCAGGTTGGCGGTGTACTGCACGCCGCCATGCAGGCTCAGCGCTTCGTTGACCTGTGTTACCACGCCGCTTTCAAGTTGCACCGAGGTATAGCGGTAATCGGTCTTGATCTTGTCGACGCCATCGAAGGTCAAGGTATCGCGGCCACCGTCGCCGTGCCACAGGTTGACTTGCGCATAGGGTTGCAACAGGCGGTCGTTGCTGCCTTTGAAGGCCCCCTCGAGCCGAACCCCCAGTCGGCCGGTCAGCTCGACCTGGGCGTCGTGGCTGATGTGCGAGACGCTATCGCTGGCGCTGTCGAGCGAGACTTTTTGCGCGATCAACTGAGCCTGCGGCTCCAGTACCCAGCGGTCGGACAGGGCGATGGGATACCCGGACTCCAGTGAAGCGGTCCAGGCGTGGCCGTCGATGTTCAGCTTGTCACCCCGGTCCGAACGCGCCCGGCCATCCAGGTGGGTGTACTGCAGCACGGTGTCGAGGTAGCCGCCTTGCGGTCCGACCAGCGTCCAGTAGGCGCCGACGCTGTCGCCATCAAGCTCCAGGTCACCGACGCTGCGGTTCTCCACGGCGAGGGCGAAACCTTTGACGTCGGCGTCCAGACGGCCATGGCTGACATAGATACCGATGTGCTGGCGATAACCGCTGTCGCCAACCTTGGCATACAGGTCCTGGCCCACCTTGAAGCCGTACAGGTCGCCATCCAGGCTCGGGCTGACCGTGCCGCTCCATTGCTGACGTAACGCGCCGCCGTAGGCCTGGCCCCAACTGGCGGGCAGGGCGCCGTCACCCTGCAGCAGCTGCTGGTCGCCCTGACGCTGGTGGAACGTGCCCAGTGCCTGGCGGGCGATGATCGCGGCGCCCCGTGGCGCTGCGGCATACACCGCAACTTCCGGGCGATACAGCGGCAGGCTTTCGCCTTGCACCGGTGCTGGCAGGTCGACCTGGCCGGGCGCCGGGGCCGCGACAGGCGGGGTCGCGGCGGGTGCGATCACCACTGGCTCGCCCGGTTGCGTTGGCTGTGTCGGCTCGCCCGGTTCCGGTGCAGGGGCCGGAGCGGGTGGCGCAACCAGGGTGGAGCGCAGGTACCAGCTGTTTTCACTGCCTGCAGTCACGCCACCCTTGAACAACCGGTAGTCGTAGGCGCCGGCTGAAAGGGTCTGGGTCTGGACAAATGCGGTGGCCGTGCTGACCGCGCCGTCACGCGCTTCAACGACTTGAATGCCGTTCTGCGCGGTGGTTGCACCGGCGCCATCGAGGTTGTTGATGAGCAGCTGGGTAGAGCCGCCAATCGCACCACGGCTGACCACCAGGCGATCGGAGGCGGCGCCGTCGCCGGCCAGCACGCTGTTCAGGCGCAGGGTGCCGTTGTTGCCGGTGTAGTTGCCCTGGATGGTCAGGCGGCCCTGAGCATCTTTGCCATTACTCAGGTCGATGGTGCCGGCGTTTTCAACTGAAACCAGATTGTCACTCTGGATGCTGACGATACTGCCCTGGTGGCTGAGGAGCATGCTGCTGGCATCGATCTGCAAGGTGCCGGTTCCGGTGGCGGGAATCACGCGAGGCAGGATTGCGCCCTCGTCACCCAGCTTCAGCGTATCGTCCAGGGCGAGCCGGCTGCCTTGGCTGAGCTTGATGGTCTCCCAGTTGACGTACAACGCGCCTTGACCGAGCCGGCTCTGTTCGAAGGTCAAGGAGTCCTTGCCTGTACCGCCGTCCAGTATGACTACCGAGTTGCCGAGGTCGAGTGTGCTGACAGTGGCGGTGTCATCGTCGTTGCCCATTTCGACTTTTTTGCCGATCTGGCCGCCCGACCAGGCGAAAACATCGTTGCCGTTGCCAGCACGCATTTCACCTTTCAGTGTGCCGCCGCTCATGCTCACTTTGTCGACGCCGTTGCTAGTGCTGATATCTCTGCCAATGGTGCCGTCGCGGATAATGATGGTGTCGTCGCCCAGACCGGTCACCAGGTTGCGAACAATCACTGTTGTCGCACCATCACCCTGAGACATCCTGAAAATGTTGTTGGCAAGTTTCATGTTCACGTTACCGATCTCGCCGCCGGTGAACTCGGCATCGTCGCCGTCTCCAAACTCACCTGCGATGCGCCCGCCAGTCATCCGGAAAACATCGAAACCTTGCCCTTGGTTCAACGACTGAACCGTGCCGCCGGTCATGGTGAAGGTGTCGATTTGCTGGGTTTGCACGATCGCACCCAGGCTATCGCCGGGTGAGACGGTCAGGTCTTGCGGGTAGCCAAGGGCGGGCAGAACGAGTAAAGGCAAGGCAGCAGGTGCAAGCAGGTGTGGATAGCGCATCGGCAAGTCTCCGTGTCCTCTTGGGGGAACACTGCTGAGGCGACGCAGATATGGCGCTACCTCGATCCTGCCTGCTTTGTAGGGAATCGCCAGGTGTTCAACAACTGGCAAAAGTGTCAGGTGGCGAAGGGCTACTGGGGATCAGTCGCGGTAGAACGTCTGCACCAGGTGATAACCGAACTTGCTCTTGATCGGCCCGTGCACCACGCGCAGGGGCTTCTTGAAGATCACCTGATCGATGGCGCCGACCATCTGCCCGGGGCGGACCTCACCCAGGTCACCACCACGCTTGCCCGAGGGGCAAGTGGAGAATTTTTTTGCGAGCACGTCGAAAGCCTCGCCGTTGGCGATGCGCTGCTTGAGCTTTTCGGCTTCGTCAGCGGTCTTGACCAGGATGTGGCGGGCTTGGGCTTTCATGGGGTACCTGTGCTTCGGGGGCGAAAAAGGTGGGCATTATGCCTTAACGGGTCGGGTTGAGGCCATTGTGGGAGCGGCCTTGCGTCGCGAAAGGGCTGCAAAGCAGCCCCGGTATTTCAGCAGCGAAGCATAGATTTCTGGGGCCGCTTTGCGGCCCTTTCGCGACGCAAGGCCGCTCCCACAATGACGGTGAATACCTTCATTACGGGGTGCGCAACTCCTCCCGATCCCGGAACTGCTCCAGCGCCTCGGGGTTGGCCAGGGCGTCGGTGTTCTTCACCGGCAAGCCATGCACCACATTGCGAATCGCCAACTCCACCAGCTTGCCGCTGATGGTACGCGGGATGTCATTGACCTGGGCGATCACCGCCGGTACATGACGGGGCGTGGTGTACTGGCGGATCACCTGGCGGATGTGCTGGCGCAGGGCCTCATCCAGCTGCAGGCCGTCACGCAGGCGAACGAACAGCACCACCCGCACGTCGCCTTGCCAGTCCTGGCCGATGGCCACGCTTTCCAGCACCTGCTCGACCTTTTCCACCTGGCGGTAGATCTCCGCCGTGCCAATGCGCACCCCGCCGGGGTTGAGCACGGCATCGGAGCGGCCATGAATCACCAGCCCGCCGTCGGCACGCTGTTCGGCATAGTCGCCCTGGGCCCACACCCCCGGGAACTGGCTGAAGTAGGCGTCGTGATAGCGGCTGCCGTCCGTATCCTTCCAGAACCCCAGCGGCATCGACGGGAAGTTGCGCGTGCACACCAGCTCGCCTTTTTCGCCCTGCACCGGCTGGCCATGCTCGTTCCACACTTCCACCGCCATGCCCAGGCCCTTGCACTGGATCTCGCCACGGCGCACTGGCAGGGTCGGGTTGCCCAGCACGAAGCAGGAGACGATATCGGTGCCGCCGGACATCGACGCCAGGCACAGGTCGGCCTTGATCTTGCGGTACACGTAGTCGTAGCTGTGTGGCGACAGCGGCGAGCCGGTGGACAGCAGCAGGCGCAAGCGTTCCAGGCGGTGGCTTGCCGCAGGTTCGAGACCCTCCTGCTCCAATGCCGCCAGGTACTTGGCGCTGGTACCGAAGGCCTGGATGCCCTCGGCGTCGATCAGGTCCAGCAGCCGCTCGGGGCCGGGATGGAATGGCGAGCCGTCGTACAGTACCAGCGTGGCGCCCACCGCCAGGCCGCTGGCCAGCCAGTTCCACATCATCCAGCCGCAGGTGGTGTAGTAGAACAGCACGTCATCGGCCTTCAGGTCGTTGTGCAGGCCATGTTCCTTCAGGTGCTGCAACAACACGCCGCCGGCGCGGTGGACGATGCACTTGGGCACACCGGTGGTGCCGCTGGAATACAGGATGTACAGCGGGTGGTCGAAGGGCAGCGGGGTGAAGCGGGGCTCGCCGCCGGGCTGAAAGAACTCGTCCCACAGGCTGACGTTGGCGGCCTGGAATTCGTCGGCGCGCGTCCCGCTGCGGGTATGGGGCACCACGATCAGCCGTTGCAGCCCGGGCAGCTGCGCGCACACCTGGTTGACCTTGTCCACCTGGTCGATGGCCTTGCCGGCGTACTGGTATCCGGCGCAGGCGATCAGCAGCTTGGGCTCGATCTGGCCGAAGCGGTCGATGATGCCGTGTACACCGAACTCGGGCGAGGAGCTGGACCACACCGCACCGAGGCTGGTGCAGGCAAGCATGGCGACCAGTGTCTGCCAGGTATTGGGCATGACCGCGGCTACCCGGTCGCCGGGGACGATGCCGGCGGCCTTGAAGGCTGTTTGCAGGCCGGCCACCTGTGCGGCCAGCTGGGCATGGGTGAACAGCTGGCGTTGGCCGTCTTCGCGCACGGCGACCAGGGCCGGGCGGTCGTCGCGGCGGCGCAGCAGGTGTTCGGCGAAGTTGAGGGTGGCGTTGCTGAACCACTGGGCATCGGGCATCTGCGGCCCTTCGCTGAGCACCTGGCTCGGCGGGGTATGCCAGTGGACGTGGAAATAGTCGGCGAGGGTTTGCCAGAAGGCCGGGCGCTGCTCGATGCTCCAGCGGTGCAGCGCCTGGTAGTCGTTGAGTTGCAGGTTGTAGCGCAGGTTGACCCGGCGGCGGAAGGCATCCATCCGGCTGGCCTCGATCTGCGCCGTGGAGGGGCGCCAGAGCACATCGTTCATGCCGAACCTCCTGTTGCCTGCAAGGGCCCCATCGCCGGCAAGCCAGCTCCCACAGGAACCTCACAGGTCTTGAGTGCAGTGACCAACCTGTGGGAGCCGGCTTGCCGGCGATGAAGGCATCATCAAGGCCAAAGGCTTGCGTTTTACTCTACTTTAGCCTTTTGCACGTCCTGCGACGCGGTCCAGACGCGGTAGCGCACTTCGACATCCTTGGGCACATACACCACCACCGGCAGCTTGCTGTTGTAGCGCAGCATGAAGCCTTCACCGACCACTGGCACGAAGGCCTCGGTCTTCTTGCCATCGGGGCAGGCCATCAGCGTGCTGACCGGGCCGCTGACCTTGTCCAGGCGGTAGTAGCTGTAGCCCCAGCCTTCCAGGGTACGTTCCTCCAGGCTGCCGCCCAGGCGCTGGCGATTGCAGTCCACCTTCAGGGTCTTGCCGGCGAGGATTTCCAGTTGATAGGCCGACTCATCAGCCTGGGCCGGCAGGTGGATGACCTGCCGGGTGAAGCCTTTTTCCGCCTCGGGGTAGGGCGCGACGTCCTTCAGGCTGGCTGCCATCGCGGGTGCGGCGGCAGCCAGGGTCAGGGCCAGGATCGCGGTCATCGGGGTTGGGCGCATAGGGCCTCCTTGCAGATAAACGAATGCAAGACCGTCGCCAGGCCCAGGCCGCCCGTCACTGGGCCAACCAGCCACCATCGACGTTCCAGGCGGCGCCGCGAACCTGGCTACCGGCCTCGCTGCACAGGAAGAGTACCAGCTCACCAAGGTGTTCGGGGGTGACGAAGGCCAGCGACGGTTGCTTTTCTGCCAGCAGATCGTGCTGCGCTTGCAGCGGATCGCCACCGTTGGCAGCACGATCGTCGATCTGCTTCTGCACCAGCGGGGTCAATACCCAGCCAGGGCAGATGGCATTGCAGGTGACGTTGCTGGTGGCGGTTTCCAGGCCTACCACCTTGGTCAGGCCGACCACGCCGTGCTTGGCCGCCACATAGGCTGCCTTGCCGGTGGAGCCGACCAGGCCGTGCACCGAGGCGATGTTGATGATGCGCCCCCAGTTGCGCGCTCGCATGCCGGGCAGGGCCAGGCGCGTACCATGGAACACGGCCGACAGGTTGAGGGCGATGATCTTGTCCCAGCTTTCCAGCGGGAACTGCTCCACCGGCGCCACGTGCTGGATACCGGCGTTGTTGACCAGGATGTCGACGCCGCCGAACTCGCGCTCGGCCAGGGCGAACAGCGCTTCGATCTGGGCCACGTCCGACAGGTCGGCCGGGTGATGGACTGCCTTCACCCCGTGCCGGGCGATCTCGGCCAGCGCCGGGGCAGGGTCGCCGAAGCCGTTGAGCACGATGTTGGCGCCTGCGCGGGCCAGCACCTGGGCAATGCCCAGGCCGATGCCGCTGGTGGAACCGGTGACGAGTGCGGTCTTGCCTTTGAGGGTCATGCAAAGCTCCTTAGACGATGCCGGTGGCGTAGAACGTGGCGATGACCACGAACACCGCCAGGGTCTTGATCAGGGTAATACCGAAAATGTCCTTGTAGGCCTCGCGGTGGGTCAGCCCGGTCACGGCCAGCAGGGTGATGACCGCACCGTTGTGCGGCAGGGTGTCCATGCCACCACTGGCCATGGCGGCCACCCGGTGCAGCACTTCGAGCGGGATGTTGGCGGCATTGGCGGCGGCGATGAAGCTGTCGCCCATGGCCGCCAGGGCGATGCTCATGCCGCCCGAGGCAGAGCCGGTGATGCCGGCCAGCAAGGTCACGGTGATGGCTTCGTTGACCAGTGGGTTGGGGATGCCGCGCAGGGCATCGGCCAATACCAGAAAGCCCGGCAGCGAGGCGATCACCGCGCCAAAGCCGTATTCCGAGGCGGTGTTCATGGCCGCCAGCAAGGCGCCGCCCACGGCGCTTTTGGTGCCTTCGGCCAGGCGGGTGCGGATGGCGCCGAAGGCACACACCAGCACCATCAGGATGCCCACCAGCAACGCCGCCTGCACCGCCCAGATGGCCGTGAGCTTGGCCACATCGCTTTGCACCGGCGCGCTCATGCCGGGCAGTTGCAGGCTGTGGCTGGGGCCGTACCACTGCGGGATCCAGTGGGTGAACAGCAGGTTCATCACCCCCACCAGCAGCAGCGGCGACAGGGCCAGCCAGGGGTTGGGCAGCGCCAGGTCGGCTGCGGTTTCCGGTTCGTTGCGCAAGTCGCTGCCATAGCCTTCTCCGGCGCGCTGGGCCTTGTTGCGCTGGCGCTGCAGGTAGGCCATGCCGGTGCAGAACACGAACAGCGTGCCGATCAGGCCCAGCCAGGGCGCGGCCCAGGCGGTGGTGTTGAAGAAGGTGCTGGGGATGATGTTCTGGATCTGCGGGGTGCCGGGCAGGGCATCCATGGTGAACGAGAACGCGCCCAGGGCGATGGTTGCCGGGATCAGGCGCTTGGGGATATTGCTCTGGCGGAACATCTCGGCGGCGAACGGGTACACCGCGAACACCACCACGAACAGCGACACGCCGCCGTAGGTGAGCAGGGCGCAGACCAGCACGATCACCAGCATCGCCTGGCGGGTGCCGAGCACGCGGATGGCGGCGGCGACGATCGAACGCGAGAAGCCGGACAGCTCGATCAGCTTGCCGAACACGGCGCCCAGCAGGAACACCGGAAAGTAGAGCTTGATGAAGCCGACCATTTTCTCCATGAACACCCCGGTGAATGCGGGGGCCACGGCAGACGGGTCGGTGAGCAGTACCGCACCGAGGGCGGCGATGGGGGCGAAGAGGATTACGCTGTAGCCGCGGTAGGCAGCCAGCATCAGCAGGGCCAGAGCGGCTAGGGCGATGAGCACGGTCATCGGGGTGGGTCTCCTGGGTGAGTCTTGTTTTTATCGGTGAGCAGGAGATAGCGGAAATCGTGCCAGATCTGTAAGTTGATGATTTTAAATGATTAATTTTGTTTTTCTAAAAATCTTGTCTACATTTTGAGACTGTAGGGGCTGCTTTGCAGCCCATCGCCGGCAAGCCAGCTCCCACAGGGTTATCCAAAAGTTCTGAAAGCGGTGCAATACCTTGTGGGAGCTGGCTTGCCGGCGATCGAGGGCGAAGCCCTCGCAGCGATCTCAAATCAGAAACATCAGTCTTAAGTTAGAGACGAAATCCCCAGCGCTACCATCTTCTTGTACAAGGTCGACCGCCCCAACCCCAATGCCTGCGCGGCCTGCGGCACATTTCCCGCATACTCGGCCAATGCCCCAACAATCAGCTTACGCTCAAACTCTTCACAGGCCTCACGGTATGTCTGCCGCACTGGCGTATCGGCCACCGGGCTCAACGGCCCCAATGCCGCCCGCAGATCTGCCACCCCCAGCCGCGGCTGATCCGCCAGCAGCGTGGCCCGCTCCAGCACATTGCGCAGCTCGCGAATGTTCCCCGGCCATGCATGCCGCGCCAGTAGCTGCTGCGCTTCGGCCTCAAGCTCATACTGGCTGCCCAGTTCCCCCAGGATGGCCTCGCACAGCGCCGGCAGGTCCTCCAGCCGTTGCCGCAGTGGCGGCACCTCGATCGGCAGCACATTCAGCCGGTAATACAGGTCGGCGCGGAATGCCCCGCGGGCGATGGCGGCCTGCAGGTCGATGGAGGTGGCGGCAATGATGCGCACATCACTGCGCAGCATCTGGTTCGAGCCTACCGGCTCGTACTCCTTCTCCTGCAATACCCGCAGCAGCTTGCTCTGCAGGGCCAGCGGCATGTCGCCGATCTCGTCGAGGAACAGCGTGCCGCCTTCGGCCAGTTGCAGCTTGCCGCTGCGGCCCTTGCGGTCGGCGCCGGTAAAGGCGCCGGGGGCGGTGCCGAAGAATTCGGCTTCCAGCAGTGTTTCGGGGATCGCCGCACTGTTGATGCTGACAAACGCCTTGTGCGCCCGCGCCGACGCCGCATGGATGGCATGGGCCAGCAGTTCCTTGCCGGTGCCGGTTTCGCCCAGCAGCAACACCGGCGAATCACTGCTTGCGCCACGCCGGGCGCGGCGCTTGGCCTCCAGGCTGGCGGCGCTGCTGCCGACGAACTGGGCGAAGCTGTACTTGGCCTGGCGGGCGCGCAATTGCGAGCGGGTCGAGGCCAGCTCCTGCTGCATGCTGGAGTAGCGTTTGAGCAGCGGCGACAGGCTGCGCAACTCATCGAACAGGGCAAAGCCGATGGCGCCGATCAGCGCGCCCTGGTCGTCGTGGATGGGCAGGCGCATTACCACCAGCGGCTCGTTCGGGGTGTCGAGCATGTCCAGCAGGATTGGCCGGCCATTGCTCACTACCTCGCGCATCAGGCTGCCCGGGATCACCGCCTCGCATGGCTGGCCGATGGCGCTGGCGGCGTCGGCCAGGCCAAAGCGCCGGGCGTAGCGCTCGTTCATCCAGACGATGCGCGCCTGGCGGTCGACGATTACCGTGCCCTCGCTGGACTGCTCGATGATCTCGAACAGCGAACGGATCGCCAGTTGCCGTACCTGGGGGTAGTCCTTGAGGCTGTCGCTGTCGTGCATGGGTAGAAATCCTGAAATCTGTAAAAGCAGGGCCGGCCTCTTCGCGGGTAAACCCGCTCCCACAGGTACCCCACAGTCCTCAAGGTTTGTGGTGACCCTGTGGGAGCGGGTTTACCCGCGAAGAGGCCAGACCTGAAAACCTATCCCCTGGGGTCGAACGCCTCGCGCAAGGCATCCCCGATAAACACCAGCAGCGACAGGATCACCGCCAGCGCAAAGAACGCGGTAAAGCCCAGCCACGGAGCCTCCAGGTGCTGTTTGCCCTGGGTCACCAGCTCCCCCAGCGAAGCACTCCCGGCCGGCATGCCGAACCCGAGAAAATCCAGCGCAGTCAGGGTGGTGATCGCCCCGGTCAGCATGAATGGCACATAGGTCAGGGTCGCGTTCATGGCATTGGGCAGGATGTGCCGCAGCATCACCTGGCTGTCTGGCAACCCCAGCGCCCTTGCGGCCTTCACGTACTCCAGGTTGCGACCGCGCAGGAACTCGGCGCGCACCACATCGACCAGGGTCAGCCAGGAGAACAGCGCCATGATCCCCAGCAGCCACCAGAAGTCCGGCTCGACGAACCCGCTGAGGATGATCAGCAGGTACAGCACCGGCAACCCCGACCACACCTCCAGCAGGCGCTGGCCGACCAGGTCGACCCAGCCGCCGTGGTAGCCCTGCAGGGCTCCGGCCACCACCCCGATCAGCACGCTGACCACGGTCAGGGCAAAGGCGAACAGCAAGGATACCCGGGTGCCATACAGCACCCGGGCCAGCACATCGCGGCCCTGGTCGTCGGTACCCAGCCAGTTGCTAGCGCTCGGCGGGCTGGGGGTGGGCACCTGCAGATCGTAGTTGGGGGTATCGGCGCTGAACGGGATGGGGGCGAACAGCATCCAGCCACCTTGCTGCTCGATCAGCTGGCGTACATAGGCGCTGCGGTAGTCTGGCTGGAACGGCAGCTGGCCGCCGAACTGCTGCTCGGTGTAGCGCTTGAGCGCCGGCACGTACAGGTCGCCCTTGTAGCCCAGCAGCAGCGGTTTGTCGTTGGCCACCAGCTCGGCACACAGGCTCAGCAGCAGAAGGCCGGCGAACAGCCACAGCGAAACCCAGCCGAGGCGGTTGCGGCGAAAGCGTTGCAGGCGACGACGCGAGATCGGTGAAAGCATCAGCGCGCCCTCGTGTCGAAGTCGATACGCGGGTCGAGCAGGGTGTACGACAGGTCACCGATCAGGCGGATCAGCAGGCCCGCCAGGGTGAAGATGAACAGCGTGCCGAACACCACCGGGTAATCCCGCGACACGGCCGCCTCGTAACTCATGCGGCCCAGGCCATCGAGCGAGAAGATCACCTCGATCAGCAACGAGCCGGCGAAGAACACCGTGATCAACGCCTGCGGCAACCCGGCCACCACCAGCAGCATGGCATTGCGCAGCACGTGGCCATACAGCACCCGGCGCTCGCTCAGGCCCTTGGCGCGGGCGGTAACCACGTATTGCCGGGAAATCTCGTCGAGGAAGGCGTTTCTGGTCAGCAGCGTCAGGGTGGCGAAGCCGCCGATCACCAGGGCGCCGACCGGCAGCACCAGGTGCCAGAAGTAGTCGGCGACCTTGCCCAGCAGGCTGAGTTCGTCGAAGTTGTCCGAGACCAGGCCGCGCACCGGGAACCAGCTGAGCGAGGTGCCGCCGGCGAACAGCACGATCAGTAACAGGGCGAACAGGAACGAGGGCAGGGCATAGCCGACCACGATCAGTGCACTGCTCCAGGCATCGAAGCGGCTGCCGTGGCGCACTGCCTTGCGGATGCCCAGCGGGATCGACACCAGGTAGGTGATCAGCGTGGCCCAGAAGCCCAGCGACAGGGTGACCGGCAACTTGTCGAGGATCAGGTCGGTGACCTTGGCGCCGCGGAAGAAGCTGTTGCCGAAGTCCAGCCGGGCGTACTGGCCCAGCATCAACCACAGGCGCTCGGGGGCGGACTTGTCGAAGCCGTACTGGCGCTTGATCTCCTCGATCAGTTTCGGGTCCAGGCCACGGGTAGCCCGTGACTCGCCGTGCACCACCTCGGCCCGGGCACCGGGGGCGCCGCCGCCGATGCCCTGCAGGCGTGCCACCGCCTGCTCCACCGGGCCACCCGGCGCGGCCTGGACAATGGCAAAGTTGACCAGCAGGATCGCCAGCAGGGTCGGGATGATCAGCAACAGGCGGCGCAGGATGTAGGTGGTCATGGCGAGGATTTCCGGCGTTCGGCCATTTGCGCGTTGGTCAGCGCGGTGGGGCTGACTTCCCACCAGGTGTCCAGGCCTTCGTCATAGGCAGCCTGGACCTTGGGCAGGCCGAAGCGGTTCCACCAGGCAGTGGAGCTGCCCGGTGGGTAGTAGTTGGGGATCCAGTAGTAGTTCCATTGCAGCACCCGGTCCAGGGCATGGGCGTGGTGCAGCATGTCGGCCTGGGTGTCGGCGCGCACCAGGCCGTCGATCAGGCGGTCCACGGCAGGGTCCTGCAGCACCATCAGGTTGTTCGACCCAGGGTCGTGGGCCGCTGCCGAGCCAAAATAGTTGTACAGCTCGGCGCCGGGCGACAGGGTGACCGGGTAGCCGGTGACGATCATGTCGTAGTCACGCGCCATCAGGCGGTTGACGTACTGGGCCGAATCGACGTTGCGGATGTCCAGGGTCACGCCAATCTGTGCCAGGTTGCGCTTCCACGGCAGCAGCAGGCGCTCCATGCCTGCCTGGCCGTTGAGGAAGGTGAAGGCCAGCGGCGTGCCCTGGCTGTTCACCAGGCGGTCGCCTTCGGGGCGCCAGCCGGCTTGTTCGAGCAGCGCCAGTGCCTGCAGCTGCTGCTTGCGGATGATCCCCGAGCCATCGGTGACCGGGGCGGTGAACACGGTGCTGAAGACTTCGTCCGGCACCTTGCCGCGCAACGGTTCGAGCAGTTTCAACTCGCCGGCATCCGGCAGTTGGCGGGCAGCCAGTGGGGTATTGGAGAACACGCTCTGCTGGCGGATGTACATGTTGCGCATCATCTGCCGGTTGCTCCACTCGTAGTCCCACAGCATGCCCAGCGCCTGGCGCACGCGACGGTCCTTGAACTGCGGCCGGTCGAGGTTGAACACGAAGCCCTGGGCCACCTGCGGTTTGGCCGGGCCCAGGTGGGCGCGCTGCAGGCGGCCGTCGTCCAGTTGCGCACCGTTGTAGCCCAGCGTGTAGGCGGTGGCGGAGAATTCGCGGTTGTAGTCGTAGCCGCCGCCTTTGAGCACCTGCCGCGCCACTTCGGTATCACCGAAGTACTCGATGCGCAGCTTGTCGAAATTGTAGCGGCCACGGCTGACCGGCAGATCGCGCGCCCACCAGTTGGCGTCGCGCTCGAAGGTGATGCTGCGGCCATTGTCGATGCGCCCGATACGGTACGGCCCGCTGCCGACCGGCTTGTCGAAGCCGGCGCCGTTGGCAAAATCGCGCTGCTGCCAGTCGTGTTCGGGCAGTACCGGCAGGCTGGCGAGGTCCAGCGGCAGGGTGCGGCCGTGGTCGGGCTTGAAGTCGAAGCGCACGCTGTGCGGGCTTTCCACGATGACGGCGGCAACATCGGCGAACTGGGTGCGGTACTTGAGGCTGCCCTTGCTCATCAGCAGCTCGAAGGTAAAGCGTACGTCCTCGGCGCGCACCGGCTTGCCATCGGCGAAGGTGGCCCGCGGGTCGATCTCGAACCGCAGCCAGGCATCCTCCGGGCCGCGCTCCATGCGCCGGGCGATCAGGCCGTAGACGGTGTAGGGTTCATCGAACGAGCGCACGGCCAGTGGCGCGTACAGCAGGCCATCGACCTCGCTGACACCGATGCCTTTGTCGATGTACGGCAGGATATGGTCGAACTGGCCGATCTCGATGGCCGAGCGGCGCAGGATGCCGCCTTTGGGGGCGTCGGGGTTGACGTAGTCGAAATGCTGGAAGCCGGCGTTGTAGCGGGGGGCTTCGCCGTAGACGGTGAGGGCGTGGGTGGAGCCGGCGTGGGCGTTGAAGCCAATGCAAAGCAAAAACAGCCAACACAAGACCTGTGGGAGCGGGTTTACCCGCGAATGCGTCCGTCCATGCAACGCCGTTGCCTGATCAGGCGCATTCGCGGGTAAACCCGCTCCCACAGGGGATTTCATCGGCTGCGAGGACTTAGTCCTGGCGGCTGGTCACTTCCAGCAGGTGGTAGCCGAACTGGGTCTTCACCGGGCCTTGCACGGTGTTGATCGGGGCGCTGAACACCACGGTGTCGAACTCCTTGACCATCTGGCCCGGGCCGAACGAGCCCAGGTCACCGCCCTGGCGGCTGGACGGGCAGGTGGAGTTGGCTTTGGCGATTTCAGCGAAGTCGGCGCCTGCTTCGATCTGGGCTTTCAGTTCGTTGCACTTGTCTTCGCTGCTGACCAGGATGTGGCGGGCGGTTGCACGGGCCATGGGTACTGCTCCTTGGGGTAAAAAAGGCAAGCCTAGCGCACTTGTCCGGGGTATGTCTCGCCAGGCTTGCAAGCCACTGCCTAGAGTTTTTGTGCCGCCTCGCGCAACAGGGTTTCGGTCGAGGCCCAGCCCAGGCAACCGTCGGTGATCGACACGCCGTATTTCAGCGCGCCCTTGCCCAGCGCCTGGCAGCCGTCGAACAGGTGCCCTTCGATCATCACGCCGACGATCGAGCGGTCGCCGGCCAGGCGCTGCTCCAGCACATCGTTGAAAACCGCCGGCTGACGCGCCGGGTCCTTGCCGCTGTTGGCATGGCTGCAATCGACCATGATCCGCGCCTGCAGCCCGGCCTTGGCCAGCGCCTGGCGGGCCATGGCGATGCTGTTGGCGTCAAAGTTCGGGCCCTTGTGGCCGCCGCGCAGCACCAGGTGGGTGTCCGGGTTGCCCAAGGTCTCGATGATGGCCGGGTAGCCCTGCGCATCCATGCCGAAGTGGCGGTGCGGGTGGGCGGCGCTGCGCATGGCGTCGCTGGCGATGGCGATGCCGCCGTCGGTGCCGTTCTTGAAGCCGACCGGCAGCTCCAGGCCACTGACCATTTCGCGGTGGATCTGCGACTCGGTGGTGCGCGCGCCAATCGCGGCCCAGGCCAGAAGGTCATCGAAGTAGCCGGCGGCCATTGGCTGCAGCAGTTCGGTGGCAACCGGCAGGCCGCGTTCGATCATGTTCAGCATCAGCCCGCGGGACAGGGCGATGCCGGCGTGCATGTCGTCGCTGCCATCGAGGTGCGGGTCGTAGGCCAGGCCTTTCCAACCGACCGTGGTGCGGGGTTTTTCGACGTAGGCGCGCATCACCAGCAGCAGCTTGTCGTCGACTTCGCGGCTGAGGGCGGCCAGGCGGTCGGCGTATTCCAGGGCCGAGCGCGGGTCGTGGATCGAGCACGGGCCAACGATCACCAGCAGGCGCTGGTCGCGGCCTTCGAGGATGTCGCGGATGGCCTGGCGGTGGGCATGGACTTGCTGGGTAAGTTCGCTGGACAGCGGCATTTGCTGCTTGAGCAGGTGCGGGCTGGGCAGGCGTTGACTGACGGTGGTGTTGGCCGCTTGCGGCTGGGTCAGGGGCAGGGCGAGGTTGGAAGCTTGCATGGCGTTTTTCCCTGGGCGGACGGCGGGTTCTGGCCCGCGTGGTCGGCCCTATCGAGGTGTTCGACAGATCGTTGAATTCGTATTGGCTGCTGCATTGCCACCTGTGGAAGACCGAACGGAGGCGGCAGGCTGGCCCGAACGGGATTGGCTAAATCGCCAGGCGTAGGTGTTTGCGTAGTAATAAGTGGCGTAGTTCATGAATCTGTCCTCAATGTGAATCGGTGTTGTTCAAAGGCCTGAAAAGCAAAACCCCCGGTCGGGGAGCCGACCGGGGGTTTGAGTATTCTCATGTTCGGCGGCCCCTCGAAGGTGGGCGCCGTGTGGGTATCGGCGCCTAGTGGCTAAACCAATACCCAAAGTAATAGCTGGCAGGTGCCACGCAGCCGGCAACGGCCATCACAGGGCGCAGGCTGCGACCGGTGTGGTTGGCGTGGTTGCGGGTGTGTTTCGGCATGTTGCTCTCCAGTGAATGAGCCCGAGCTTACTTCAGTTCGGCCGGGCCATTCAATGGATGAATTGAATCTTTTGTCTCATACGTGCTGGAAGCCCCGTAAATCAAGGGTTTCAGCCGTATATGAGGCTTCTGCCCACACCGTGCGCATCCGACGTGTGGTACATCCAGAACGCCTCAAGAACTACTCCAGTCGTATTGCTCAGCCCCGGTGCACAGGGGTTTGCTCATCCCACACAAACCCAAGGCTGTACGCTCTGCACTGGCGCGTCCGCATTGCCTCGCCCGGTGCACAGTGGTGCGAGTGTCGGGCGGGGCGTACACGGGCGTTTACGTCATGGCCTCAAGCAGGCGAGCCCGCTACCGCATTCCAATGCCGCTTCACGGTAGCGAGGCTGATACCTAGCGAGGCTGCTGCTGCCGATTGACTCAAGCCTTCCGCCTTTGCTGCCTGAACTTGTGCGGTCGTACCGGTAGCGGCGGGGCGCCCTAGCTTCTTGCCTTGAGCCTTTGCGCGTTCCAGGCCTGCGGCGGTGCGCTCTATGAGCAGATCGCGCTCAAACTCAGCTACGGCACCCAGCACCTGCATGGTCATCTTGCCTGCTGCGCTGGTGAGGTCTACGCCCCCAAGGGCGAGGCAGTGCACCCGGATACCAGCCTGTGCGAGGCTCTCGACGGTCTGGCGTACGTCCATGGCGTTCCGCCCCAGGCGGTCCAGCTTAGTGACTATGAGTACGTCGCCACTCTCCATGCGCTCCAGCAGCTTCTTGAAGCCAGGGCGGTCAGCAGCTTGTGTACTACCCGATACGGTTTCAGTGATTACGCGCTGAGGCTCTACTGCAAAGCCAGCGGACCGTACCTCAAGAATTTGGTTATCGGTCGTCTGCTCTGCGGTACTCACTCGGGCGTACAGGAAGGTGCGGCTCATGGCGAATCCTCAGTGGTGTCATGTAACGGGGTGTCACTGTAGGATTGGCTCATAAAGTCGTCAAGCATGTTTTATGACACCAGTAACGCTACCCGACCAGCGGTGTCATTTAACGGACGATTAATGACTCCTTGGGGTTGGGCGTGACAGGCACGCCCGAGACGCAGCTTACTTCTTCCCTTTGCCGCCTTTACCTCCACCCGTAGGTTTCTTCTTGTCCGTCTCCTTCACCGACTCCCGAGGATTGCGTTTCGCCTTCTCCTCGGTGATGTACTCGCCGGATACCGCATCCCTATATCTCGTTGCCATACCTGCTCCTAGTTCATAAGGCGCCACCACGGCGCCACCACTAAAGCTAGCCCAGACAGGGCGGTTCTCCACCCAGGCGCGGGCACACGCACACGCACGCGGGCAGGGGCACGGGGGCATGCGCGGTTTGACAGTCAGAGGTACCGCCTCGCCTGAGCACAATATTTTTAGGTTGCCAGTGCAGGCGGTACACGGCACAGGCCGCGACCTGTTCCGCCGAAAGGGAAGCAGCCGCTAGGCCACTTCCGATTCAGGGTGAATCCCCAGGTGCCGCTCCAGCGCTGCGATCAGCCGCACTTCCTCGGCGTGCTCCAGCAGGATCTCGCGCACGGTCCAGGCGCTGGCGTACTGCATCACCATGTCCCACTTCATGCCGCCACCAATGTCTGTACCTTCCCAATCGACTTGGACGTACACGCTGTAGTTACTGGGCCAAACACAATGGTGGGCCATGCTTCTGTCATACGGCCACATAGGCTCATTCGGTGTGCCAGCCACCACGCTCGGTGCGCCGTTCACCAAATGCCGTAACCCGCTCGGTGATGTGTCGCTGAGGGTGTATTCCTCATGCCAAGGCTTAATTGCTGGCTTCGCGTACCGGTCCACAGCAGCGGCTGCGCCGCGCCCACGGCTCATACCCGAGCCTCCCGGTGTGCTGCGCGGTGGAGAGCCACAAGAACATCCGCCGCAAGGTATTTCGCACTGTCCAGGGTCACAAGGTAAGTGCCGGTATTGGTGGCGCCGCCTGCAACATCACCCGCCTCACGCTTGCGGGTGCCGTAGTTTCCGTTCCACCGCTTCCAGCGCAGCCCAGAGGGTGAGTCCAGGTCGAGGTAGAACGCCTCCTGCATTGCTGCCAGGACGGGCTTAGTGATCTTCGCTTTCATAATTCCTCCAGGCCCGCCCAGAGGGCAGACATCAATGTTTGTTCAGTTTCAGATTCGATACGGCTTGGGCTACTGTGCGGACGCACACGGCTAGGTCTCGGTCTTGCTGGAGCAGCGGGGTCATAGCCGCTCGGGCTTGGGCAGGATCACCGGACAGCAGCGAATCAACCGCCAGCATCAACGGCTCGGTGTCGAGTACCACGCTGCCTGTCCGGAGGACGCGGCCCCCTGCCAGGGCGTACAGCCCCACGGCGATGCTTCCCAGGCGGGACAGGGTGTGCGCTTGGTCTTGCAGGCGCTGGGCACGGAGGTGCCGCTGCTGCCAGTTCTCCGAGGCCGCTTCATCGGTTGGGATGTAAATGGTGCCCACGCCGGGTACAGGTTTGAACACCCGCTCAGGGCGCTGGACAGCGCAGCCACGACACGCAAGATTCCGGGTGTACCTATCGTTCCCGCCGCATTCCGAGCACCGCCAATCGGCATCTGTGAAGGTCCTGGCGCCCGACATAACAGCTTCGTACCGGGCAGGCTTTAGGCGGCGCATACTGTCGAGTCGCCCCTGATAACCGGGATAGCCCAGGCGCATGCGATCAAGGTCGGCTTGGGTTGGGTGCTGCCCACGCCGGAGCGCGGGCCTCTCAGCGGTCACACTGCACCCCGCAACTCATCAGCGAACACCACGCCGGTATAGGGAGCTGGCTTAGCGGCTTCCGACCGAGTGAGCATTACGTGGGCGCGGGCAGCGGCTGCGCGGGCTTTGCCCTTCGATGATGCCTGGATGGGCAGCCACTGCTGATCGACGTACACGCTCAGCACCCAACCTTCGTCGGGCTGCACGTCCAAGCTGTAGCTGCACCAGCCCGCTGCGTTCTTCCCGGCCTCGAATGTCACAGCGCCACGGGTGTGGCAGGCACTGGCCCAGGCTTCGGCTAGGGCGCGCCAATCGGTGCCACGCCCCTTGGCAAGGGCCGACACATCAACCTTATCTCCGGCAAGGTTCTGCGCCATCCCGCAGCGGTTGGAGTCCACCAGCTCCAGCAGGAACTTGAATTCATCCTCGGTCAGGTGTCCGGCAGCCTGGATAGCTGCCACCTCACCCTGTACGGCGGTCAGAACTTGGCCTTGCCATTCGGCGTGAGCGTCCTGAGCTGCAAGGCTCTCGCGTGCAAGCAGGTCGCGGAATCGGTTGCCAATCAGGCTGTCAACGGCATGGGCAGCGAACACCCGCAAGGCGTACCGCAGATCATCGGCGGTCTTGATATGTTCGCCCACGGCCTCGTGCAAGGCTCGGCTCAATCGACTGCCGTTGCCGCGCAGCAGACCGGATACCTGCTCAGTGGCAGGCACGCCGGTTACGTGGTACTGGCGAGCGGGCAGGGCTGTAGTGCTGTGAATACCGGCGATGCTATCGGCCTGCGCCAGCAGCGAATCCAGGTCGGGCAGGGTGACGGCTAGCGCCACGGGGGCGACGGTGGGTAGCGCCAGGATTTCACCCAGGCTCGGCTCATCGGGGGCCAGGGGGGCCAGCAGGTCAGAGTCGGACAGGCCAGCAAGCACAGCGAGGTGTGCGGCGGATGGGACAGCGAAATCAGTCATTGGTCATCTCCTTAATTGGCTCGGGTTACTCGTTCGGCATTGCGCGGTACAGGTCGGCGTACTCTTGACCAGCCGCCTGCGACTCAGCATCAACACCGGAGTTTTTGAAGTAGTAAGCAGCCAGGGCAATATCACCTCGGGTCAGCTCTTTGCCCTCAAGTAGCTGGGCAATCTCTTGTTCGTACCGCGCCTTTACGGATGGTCGGGCGCCGCTGCGCAGGTGCGAGGTGAGGAACGCAAGGCGCTCACGGTCCTGGTAGTTCAGGCTGGTTTTTTTAGCCATGATTGAGGCTCCTATGGTTGATTCAGAAAGGTCTCGGACTAGGCCGAAAACGCGGTATCGGCCCACGGAATACGCGGGCTGTGGAGGTGCGAAATTGGTGACAGGCACCCTTGCCTCAATCACCAATTTCGGGCGCTGGGAAGGGCCTTACAGGCGCTGTGCGTGCCGGTCGAGGTACGCCCTAGCGACGGCAGTGCCGCATTGGAATTGCTCGTGCAGGTCGTGAGCATCCGCGCCGGGGTTCTCGGTGATGAAGGCAGCGATTGCAGCAGCACGGTCAACGACCTGTGCCGGGGAGGGCTCTCGATACCGATGATTCAGGTTGTCGGTGCGGGGCTTTGCTACGCCCTTGCGGGAGCCGGTGATGAAGTCGAGGACGGCCGCGCTTCGGGCAGCGATCTCGCCAAGGTCAGGGCAAAGGCCGGGGTTCTTCTCGCGCCAGTTGTAGTACGCGCCCAGCGCCTTGGTGCTCGCTGGGATGAACCGAACCTTGCCGGTGTCGCTGGGCGTGCTGCTGGATGCGACCACGGAATGCACAAGGTTCGATGCTCTATGGATAGTGAAGTAGTTCATGCGGTCTCCTTTGAATGGGCGAACCGCAGGCACGGGCGAGCGCAGCCGGGCACCGGGTGGTGGGCTGTCGTCGTGCTGGGTTCGGATTTGTACGGTCAGCCGGAAGGCTGTCGGGAATAGGTGCTGGCGCCCAGCGAAGGAGGGGCGCCGTCGCCAGCGGCTACAGCACGGCGACCAAACCGGCTATAGCGGGGGAAATCAGCCGAACGGCGTCGGCGTTACTCGTCTTCGTCGTCGAGGTGTGTGCCGTCGTTGTACCGGCGCAGCCAGTACGCTTCGGGCGTTTCATACGGGACTTCGAGCCAACGTTGGACATCAGCCAGGGGCACCTCCAAGGCCTCGGCTATCTCGACTGGGGAACTGCCCTCGTGCGCCATACGCCGGGCAAGGAAGTCCGGGTACAGTTCAGAATCGTCGATGATAATGGTGCCGTCGGGTAGGGTGATCGTGGTCATGGTGGTTCCGGGCAGGCTGTAAGTAGGTACGTAGTACCTTTAGAGTTTTGCTCAATTCTTGGGGTGCCAAAGGGTGCCACGTATGACACCCCATCAATCAAGCGGCCTTGATCCAGTTGCGGACTGTGGACTGACTGCGACCAATACGGGCCGCAATCGCCTTGTAACCCAGTCCGCCCGCGTGCAGTCGCTGGGCCTCAGCTCGCGGATCAATGCCAGCATCTTCTACGGCATGGCGTACTTCTACAGCGGCCAACCGTGCCTCCAGTTCGGCAATTCGACGGGCATGGTCTGCTTCGCTTTGTTCAAGTCGGGCCAGTCTGGCTTGTGTCTTCATGTTCACCGCAATTCCCTCAAGGCTACCGGACAGGGTGTCATTTGCCATTCTCATGTACTCGCGCTTGCCTTCCGTCTGGATCATCCGCTTCGCATTCTGGTGCTCGGCATGCTTCTGGAGTGCCTTCTTTACCTTGCGACGGGCACCAGTCTTGCCGCTGATCCGGGCCACTTCGTCGGCAGGCACGCCGGCATCGAGCAGCGCAGCACGGGGCAGCACTCCGCCTTCAGCGTCAATCACCAGCAGCACGGCGGCATCAACGGTGGATTGGCTGGCGCGGTATCGGCCAGTGTGCTCAGCAGCACACGCTCGGTAGAAATCTTGCTCAGCGCGCTTCAGTGCCAGGAACTTCTCGCGGGACTTGCTCGCCGCCTTGCCGTTCACAGCACTCCAGGTGTCAGCGGCTACCCGGTACGCGGGGACCTGCTGGTACGCGCCCGAATCAATCTCGGCCCCGGAATCCCATCTAGCCCACCAGAGGCGCTGTACATCACTTAGCCCGGCAGCAGGGTCTTCAAACATCGGCCCCAGGTCATCCAGGGTCAGTGATAAATCGGTCATTGGTCGTCTCCTACTGTTCGTCAGCCCTCCATCAGGCTATTTGCGAGCGGGACCGCATCCTGTGCTGTCATCCCTCCCTGTACACTAAGTGCAGTTCTATTGCTTCACAGGCTGGAATCCCCTTGGTAGACGGCTTCGAGCCGCAACCCACTGGTGCCGGGCTTTCCCCGCCTGCTGGGGCGAATCCAATTTCTTCACCAACCCGCCGCGCCTTACTTCCTCTAGAGAGTGTCATTCTATTCAGAGGCTCTATCTCAAGGATTTCAGAGGTGCAGTTCCGCGCAGGATTACCCCGGCAGGAACTTCCGAACCTTCGCCAGCAATTCGCGGGGACGGTCCAGGGGTTGGCTGCCGCCATAGATGCTCGTGGCCTTCGACCCGGCAGGGGCATGCCCAAGGATGCCGCCCACTTCCTCTGTGGTGGCGCCAACCGCTCGAAGCAAATCCGCGCACGAATGCCGCTGGCTGTACAAGGTGAGAGTAGGGGTGTCGCCCAGGAAGCGCCGGAACACGCGAGAGAGCTGGTGAACCCGAAGTCGCACACGCTTATTCCGGGCAGCGCGAGAGCAGTCCGGTGCAAGGTCGAGTCCGGCCAGCACTGCCTTGAACAACGGCTTATCGTCAGGGTGCACAGGCAGATCACGCCGTGATGCAGCGTTCTTTCCGCCGCTCAGCGCAGCTCTGAACACAAGTTCCCGCTTGCCCAGGATATCGACGCGCTCGCACAGCGCGGTGGGGCCTTCCTGTAGCAGTTCTCCAGGGCGCAGCCCATACCGGGCAAGGAGAATTGCAGCAGGGTAGTGCGCTGGCACTTGCTCTTTGATGGCCTTGTGGATTTCAAGCATCTGCTCAAGTGGAATCGGGTCGCGCTGGTCTTTGCTCATTCCAGCGCCTGCCCGTACTGCTTTGGCCACTGAGCCGGTCTTGGGCAGGGCCAGTCCGCCCCAACCGGGCAGGCGTTTCAGGACTGTCACCAACGCTGCGGCATCGACATGCACCGACGATGCGCGGCCACCTGCGGCCAGCTTCTCCGCGCAGTGCTGCATAATCCGCTCTAGCTGGGCATCGGCGGTGCTGGGCCACGTGAGGACACGTGAGGCGAGTCCTCGCACCTTGCTGGCGCGACCAGGGCTCACTCCGGTGCAGTACTCAGCCAGTACTTCCTCAAACTCTCCAGCGGTATGACTGCCGTCTTCTAGTGGCCGACTCGTCTTTGGAGGCGGGGCAGGAAGGCGGTCGGTTTGAACCGGCATCGGATCACCCGCTAGCACACGTTCCACTGCATTCAAAGCAGCTTTCGCCACCAATGGGTGCATCTGCACGCCAGGAGGCATTTTGCCTTGTACGTGCGCCCGTAGAGCTATCTGCTGGGTCTCAGCCTCAGCTTGCCACCCCGGCCTCTGCATCCTTTCTACGAGGTCTAGCGTAACGGTGCGCACCACAGAATCCAGGCTGGCTAGTACATCAGCGGCAGTTTGCTGCCCCGGCGCTGGGCTGGTGGTGCCCTCAGCTTTACGGGGTTCGCTCCACGCCAGGGCCTCCTCGCAAATTCGATCGAATTCGACAGACAGAACCCGTGACAGCTTCAAGGCCTCGGTGCGGTCGGCAGTGCCTAGGGCCTTTCGGTACTCAGATCGACCAATCAGGCTAGCTACGTCGCTGGGAAATCTTCTGCGGTAGCTGTACCTGCCGTCGCGGCGGGATAGGTAGGACATGCTGGTGGCTCCGGGGCACGTGGCACAGGCACGAGTACGCTGCACAGGGCAAAGAAACGTGCATGAGCAGGGGCGCGTGTGTCACAAGGGAACACGCTGTAAGGCCCTGAATATAGGGCCCCGGAGACCGAATCGCTACAGCAGTGTGTCACGCTGCTTCAATGGATAAATGCTATGGGGGTGATCAATTGTTTTTGTACCGCACGGTTCAA
>RCUT01000103.1_pt1 | contig 46021 bp, 44 predicted proteins | sample 2166171 | NCBI WGS metagenome assembly RCUT01 (sample SAMN09932757, study PRJNA488358) | compost metagenome | isolation source: compost soil in 4-hydroxybenzoic | place: Germany: Experimental Botanical Garden | reverse complement strand
TGCTTGGATCGGCAAGATCAAGCCTTTATGACGAAAACTGGCAAGGGTTCTACAAGGAGCTCTATCTGTTTGTCGGTGTCATCTACTTCGTTATCTGCATGTATATCCAACACTACGTCGCGTCGATTGAACGTGAGCGTAGGGCCCGCCTGTATCAATAATGGATGCCTCCATGAAAGAAATAATCGAAGTACCGTTTTTATCTGACGCGCTCAGGCGTTTGAATACACCGACCTCTTTGCTGATTCGCTCGGGTTCGATGCTTTATACCTGTGGCCTGCCGCCACTCGATCCGCTGACCGGGAATATTGTTCGAGGCACGATTGCTGAACAGACTCACGCTGTATTGCAGGTGATGAAAGTTGTTCTTGAATCGGCAGGGTCCTGCCTTGATAACGTCGTGAAAACCACGATCTTCGTGACCGATCCATCGATGATGGATGAGGTGAACGCCGTGTATCGCGAGTACTTCCCTGAAAACCCACCTGTCCGGTCATTCGTTGCAGTCAAGCCATGGCCGTTTCCGTTTGATATTGAAATCGATGTCGTCGCCCATCATTAGAAAACGGATGTGGCGGGGTGTATTTTGTAAGAACTAACAGTTCTCTTGGTCGCTGCAAGCTAATTAACTAGTTGTTTTAATAATCTTTCCCATGAACTCGAACTGAGTTGTTTCGACGTTTAAGGTTTTCTGTCAGATGCTCGATGAAGGAATGTATTCGATGAATAATGACATTGCCGTACTTGATTCAACTCAAGTGGCCAAACTGATCGGTCGGATTGATGTGTTGTCCGCAATGCGTCGTATGTTCCTGGCGTTGGGACAGGAAAAGGCTGTGCAACCTCCACAACTGCGCAATCCGTTTCCCGACGGGCAAGGCAACTTTATCAGCTACCTTGGAACGCTTGCCGAGGAGCGGGTCTTTGGTGCAAAGCTCTCACCCTATATCCCGCGTCCGGAAGGGGCCCTGGTGACGGCCTGGACGTTGATGATGTCGATGGATGACGGTCAACCTCGCTTGCTCTGTGATTCGGGGCAATTGACGGCTGAGCGAACAGCAGGCACGACAGCGCTCGCCGTCGACTTACTTGTGCCCGTGCAGGTCAGCAAACTGGCCGTAGTGGGAGTAGGGCGGCTGGGTCAAGCGCATGTCCGGCATGTTTCGGCATTGCGCGAGTGGGGGGATATCAGATTGTACGCACCCAACATTGACGCTCTACCAGTGTCCGAGCAGCAGGCACTCCGGGACCTCGATCCGCGCGTCAGCATTCATACCGAACTGGCCAGTGCCGTTGATGATGCGGATGTCATCCTGCTGTGCACCTCGGCCGGTCATACGGTGCTTGATCCTGCAGTGCTGAAAAAGCCTGCGCTGATCACTTCCATTTGTACCAATGCCCCACTGGCACACGAAGTACCTCCTGAATCCCTGCTGAACATGAGCGTCTATTGCGATTACCGGGCTACAACGCCCGACAGCGCAGGGGAAATGCGCTTGGCAAAAGACCAGCATGGCTGGCTACCCGAGAGTATTTGCGGGGATTTGCCCGAGCTGATGACGGGGGTCGCCCGACTTCCCGATCCCGAGCGCCATACCTTTTTTCGCTCAATCGGACTGGGGTTGGAGGATATCGCCATTGCCAATGAGCTTTATCAGTTGCATATGATGAACAACTGAGTAGAGGTTCAGAAGTCGTTCTGCCTATTTCAGCGTAATAATAAGCCGGGGGATGGAAACATCCCCCGGCTTATATTCGGGAGGGTGCCATGGCAGCTGTTACCGATACGCTTAAGCTGTTTCTCTGCGGCGACGTCATGACTGCCCGCGGCATTGACGCAGTACTGCCGCATCCTGGCGACCCGCGGCTTTACGAAGCTTACGTCAAGAATGCTGGCGATTACGTCCGGCTGGCAGAACGAGTCAATGGCCCGATTCCCCGCCCGGTCGATTTCACCTATGTCTGGGGCACTGCGCTGGATGAGTTAGAACTTCGCCAGCCACACGCACGCATCATTAATCTTGAAACTGCGGTGTCCCGCCGCGGACGACCGGAGCCAAAGGGCATCAATTACCGCATGAGCCCGGAGAACTTCCCGGCCATCAGCGCAGCCGGCATCGACTGCTGCGTGCTGGCCAACAACCATGTGCTGGACTGGGGGGCAGCCGGCCTGGCCGATACGCTGGAGACCCTGGCCAGCAATGGTATGTGCAGCGCCGGCGCCGGGCACAACCGGCAATCTGCCGAAGCGCCCGCCGTGTTGCTGCAGCCTGGCGGGCGGCGCGTGCTGGTGTTTGGTCTCGGCGCACCCGACAGCGGCATTGCGTCGGACTGGGCCGCCACGGATCAGGGCGCGGGCGTCGCGCGGCTGGAGGATCTGTCGAGGCAAAGCCTGCGCAATGTGGCCAAACGGACTCTCGAGGGCAAAAAACCGCGGGATCTGGTGGTCGCCTCCATTCACTGGGGCGGCAACTGGGGGTTCGATATCCCACGCGAGCAAGTCCGGTTCGCCCATGCCTTGATCGACGAGGCCGGAGTTGACGTGGTGCACGGGCATTCCTCGCACCACGTCAAAGGCATCGAGGTATACCGCGAACACCTGATTCTCTATGGCTGCGGTGATCTTCTGAACGATTACGAAGGCATCGAGGGCTACACAGCCTTTCGCGGCGACCTGGGGTTTCTATACTTTGCCTCGCTGGACGCGGGCGGGCACCTGCAGTCGCTGGACTTGATACCCACCCGGCTGTGTCGCTTTCGCATCTGTCGCGTTGAAGGGGATGACCGTCAATGGCTGCACGACACCCTTTCCCGCGAGTGCGCACGCTTGGGCACCAGCATCCAGCCAGGCGCGCAAAACACCTTTGAGTTGCGTTGGTGAGGCCCCCTTGGCGACTTCGCGTGATCAATGTTGCAGGATCTTCGAGAGGAAGTCCTTGGCACGCGGGGAGCGTGCTTCGGGGCTGCCAAAGAACTCTTCTTTTTTGCAGTCTTCAATGATTTTCCCCGCGTCCATGAAAATCACGCGGTCACTGACCTTCCTGGCAAAGCCCATTTCGTGGGTGACACACATCATGGTCATGCCCTCGTTTGCGAGCTTGATCATGACGTCTAGAACCTCTCCGACCATTTCCGGGTCCAGGGCGGAGGTAGGTTCGTCAAACAGCATCACAATCGGGTCCATCGATAAGGCACGAGCAATTGCCACACGCTGCTGCTGACCACCTGAGAGCTGCCCTGGGAACTTGTCCTTGTGGGCGCTCAGGCCAACACGATCGAGCATTTTCAGACCCCGTTTGAGCGCCTCGTCCTGGCCACGGCCAAGCACCTTCATCTGGGCGAGCGTCAGGTTTTGCGTCACGGACAGGTGTGGAAACAACTCGAAGTGCTGAAACACCATGCCGACCCGGCTGCGCAGCTTGGGCAGGTTGGTTTTCGGGTCCGAGAGGCTGATACCGTCGACGACAATTTCGCCTTTCTGGAAAGGCTCCAGTGCATTTACCGTTTTGATCAGCGTTGATTTGCCAGAACCGGAAGGGCCGCACACCACGACGACTTCACTCTTTTGTATTGCGGTAGAGCAGTCGCTCAGTACCTGAAAGTTACCGTACCACTTGGAAACATTTTTTATGTTGATCACGGTGGTTGTCCTGATGTGGTTGCAGATGGCGCAAGAGGGACGAGGACCTGATCGCAAACGGCTGACCAGGACGCATCAGTCTCTTCCTACTGTAGAAAGTATACGATTATTGGTTCGCCAACGACAACAACAAAGCGATGAATCAGGCTCATATTTCAGATGAGTGGGAAGAGGGGCAGGACTGCAGTTCGAGGGGACTAGGCTGCGGATGCCGTCCTTGTTCGTTTTCGTATAATCGTATACCGTCGTGCACAACGATGTTGTTACTCGTATCTGCCAAACCCAGACACGCCTTTAAATCGCTCCTGGCCACTTAGTGTCATATGTCTAACCAATCACCACTGAAATACATTGCAGGTCTGATTCCGCTGGCACGTGTGTCCGCACCGCAATTTGTTGCGGCCGTCATCAGGGAAGCCATCGTCACCGGCGCGCTTTCCGGTAGCGAACCTTTGCGTCAGGACCTGATCGCAACAGAACTCAACACCAGCAAGGTGCCGGTTCGCGAAGCGTTACGTGAGCTTGAAGGTCAGGGACTGGTCCAGTTCCTGCCAAACCGTGGCTTCATGGTGACGCAGCCCTCCCTGCATGAAATGAACGAGTGCTTTGAATTACGGGCGGTTCTAGAGCCGTTGGCCGTCCGCCATTCGGTACCGCTCTCGACTCCCGAGCAACTTGATGCTGTCGAGCGCATCATCGATGAGTTCGAGAAGGTTCAGGATCCTCTCCTGAGCAGTCAATGGAACCTTTCACTGCATACGGCGCTTTATGCACCTGCGCAAATGAAACACCTGGAAAATATGATCACCCGTGCGCACACCATTGCGCAGCGCTATACGCACATCTATATGCAGTTGCGATCCGCAGGGATTGATAGCCAGGACGAGCACCGTGCGATCCTCGCGGCGTACCGGGCAAAAGACGTGGAGGCGGCCGTTGCGTTGATGACAACGCATCTCAAGCAAGCATCGGATGAAGCGGCTGAGTACCTGAAGGACCACTTTGAGGTGTAGGAGCAGCCGGTCGACACTCGTTAGCTTCGGGCGGCGTTCCGACGATGGACTCGAGGACTGCGCGTTTATTCAGAAAACACGCGTTATCGTTAACGTCCATCGCGAGCAGGCTCGGTCCCACAGGGGCGCAGCGTTTAGTCTGCGCACCTTCTTTTTTTCTCCTTATTTAGACTTCAAGACTTTCGGATTGGAGTTGCCCCAGATCGTATACAGGTCCGCCAACAACGCGCCGTTGATGGTCTCAAGTTCTGTCTGGGTAATCTCTTCATCGCCTTGTTTGCCATACAAAACCACCTCATCTCCCGCCTGCACGCCCTTGATACCACTGACGTCGACCATCAGGGTGTTCATGGTGACCTTGCCGATCACCGGCGCGCGTTGGCCGCGGATCAGCACTGAAGCCTTGTTGGAGAATGCTCGTCGATACCCATCGGAGTAGCCGGCCGGGATGTTGGCGATCAATGAGTCTTTGCTCAGGGTAAAGGTGCGGTCGTAGCTGATCGTACTGCCCGCCGGGTAGGCATTGACCGCCGCGACCCATGATTTGAACTGCATCACCCGTTGGAATTCGTTATGCCCACCCACCGGGTAGCCATAAAGTGCTGCCCCTGGGCGAACCATGTCCAGCCAACCTTCCGGCACCTCAAGGGTGGTGAAGGTATTGGCGCAGTGCAGGGTGATCCGGCTGCGGTCCAGTTTGGCGTGTTCAATCAGCCATCCGGACTGCTCCTTGAATTTGGCGAGTCCCTGAAGGACATCTTCTCGTTCTTCGACCGGGAAGTGGGTCATGATTCCGACGATGTTCAAATGATCCAGTCGGGTCAGATCAACCGCCTGTTGTCGACCTGCAGTCGTGCTCATTTCCAGACCGTTGCGGCCCATGCCCGCCGAGTTCAGCGCCAGGTGAACAGGCAGCTTCACGCCTTTTCGGGTGGTCAGTTCATTGAGCTGACGTGCAACCTCCAGGTTGCCGACCAGTTCTTCGATGTTGTAGCGCAGTGCATTCTCGACTTCTTCAACGGTAGCGCTGCGCAAACGCATCAGGCGCCCCTTGAAGCCTTTTTCCCGTGCAACACGCGCCTCCTCGTTGCTCGCCACGCCGATACAGGTGATCCCCATCCGGATGGCGGAAGGGATCAGCAAACCAATGCCATTTCCATAAGCGTCGGCTTTCATCACGGCACACATCTGGCTTTTACCCGCCAGCCGTTGCTGAAGCTTGGTGATGTTTCCTTCGAAGGCGGCCTGATCAATCTCCAGCCAGGTATTGGCCTGGCCTGATAGATTGTCGACGCGAGGATGTTCAGGGGTTGGATCGAGTAAAGGGGCGGCATTGACCACCGGCATCATTGCCGTCAAGGCCAGGGCGAGCGTCAGCGTACTGAGCATGAAACGTGGCATATCGAGTCTTCCATAGTGGATGAGGAATGGCCCCATGCTGGCGTGGATTTGGCATCAGCCAGGTCCATCAGGCATTGAGCGAACAGCCATGGAATTTTTATGCAAAGGCGTCGTTTGTTTATGTGGTGTTCTGCCGCTCGCGCAGCGGATGACGCTGTAAAACGGGATTAAACGACCGAGGGGCTGTTTCATCTCACCAGTGATTTTCATTTGATGAGTCTCGGTGTTGAGCGCCCATTTCAGCAAAAGCGGAATCGGCTGCCGAGTTAAAGCTTTCAACATTCTGAGTCGAGTGCCAGTGGGATAACAGCCGAGTCGGCGGCAGGGGAGGAAGGAGAATAACCGCACTCACTTCCTTTTCTTGAAAGGCTCCCATGCAAACAACTACTACCGTGTTGATGATTCGACCTTCGCGCTTCTCCTTTAACGTTGATACCGCCGCGAACAATCGTTTTCAGAAGTGCTCATTGCCTCAGGATCAGGCGCAAGCTCGGGCCCTCGAAGAGTTTGATGGCTATGTAGCGGTATTACGCGAGCAAGGGGTAGAAGCGCTGGTTGCCCAGGACAGTGCATTCCCCCATACACCCGACTCGATTTTCCCTGACAACTGGTGGAGCAGTCATGCCGATGGCTCGCTGGTGCTGTATCCGATGCAGGCTGCAGATTAAGCATGAGTAATAGCCTGAAGTTCAGCCACAAGATCCTGCTGGCCGTCTCTCTGATTGTCATTGCCGCATTTGGGTTATTCACGGTCTACAACGACTATCTGCAGCGCAGCGCCATTCGTAAGGACCTGGACAGTTATCTGCACGAAATGGGGGGGATCACTGCGAGCAATATTGCCAACTGGCTTTACGGCAGGGTGTTATTGATGGAGAACCTTTCACAGTCGGTGGCGATCAATCCGTCTGCGGAAAACATTACGCTGCTGCTGAAGCAACAAGCCTTGGCGTCGACCTTTATCGCCACCTACGTGGGAGATAAGGACGGTAAGTTCATCACCTATCCAGACGCCAGGATGCCGGAAGGCTACGACCCTCGTGCCCGCCCCTGGTACAAGGATGCGGTCAACAGCAGCGGCCCGACCGTCACCGAACCTTATATCGATGCCACGACCGGCAACCTGGTGATCACCGTCGTCAACGCAATCAGCAAGGCCGGGCAGACCCAGGGCGTCGCTGGCGGTGATCTGGGCCTGCAGGCCATTGCCGACAGTATCAATGCCCTGGATTTCAACGGTATGGGTTATGCCTTTCTTGTCAGCGCCGACGGCAAGATTCTGGTCCACCCGGACAAAACGCTGGTGATGAAAACGCTCACAGATGTCTATCCGCAAAATACCCTGCGCATCAGTGGAGATATCAGTGAAGTTCTCGTTGATGGCAAAACCCGCGTCGTGACGTTTGCACCGATCAAAGGCTTGCCGTCATTGAACTGGTACATCGGTTTGTCCATTGACAAGGACAAGGCGTATTCGATGCTCAGCGAGTTTCGAGCTTCAGCCCTGATCGCTACGGTTATCGCCGTGCTGATTATTGTCGCGTTACTCAGTCTGCTGATCCGGCTCCTGATGCAACCATTGCAAGTGATGACCCGGGCGATGCAGGACATTGCCGAAGGAGAGGGCGATCTGACCAAACGACTGAGCATCTACTCCCAAGACGAATTCGGCATGCTCGGCACGGCGTTCAACCGCTTTGTCGAACGGATTCATGGTTCGATCCGTGAGGTGTCCTCGGCCACAGAACAGGTCAACGAAGTGGCCCAGCGGGTGGTCAGCGCTTCCAATTCGTCGATGCTCAACTCTGACGAGCAGTCCAGTCGGAGTAACAGCGTGGCGGCCGCTATCAACCAGCTCGGTGCCGCCGCCGAGGAAATTGCCTACAACGCCGCCCAGGCCTCGCACCAGGCCAGCGATGCCCGTGGCCTGGCCGAAGAGGGTCAACAGGTCGTTGAAAGAACCATCCAGGCAATGAACACGTTATCCGGGATGCTCGGCACCTCGAGCGGTAATATCGAGAGCCTCAACAGTAAAACAGTGAACATCGGGCAGATCCTGGAGGTGATCACCAGCATCTCCCAGCAAACCAACCTGCTGGCGCTCAACGCTGCCATTGAAGCTGCCCGTGCCGGTGAGGCAGGGCGCGGTTTTGCGGTGGTTGCCGATGAAGTGCGCAACCTGGCCCATCGCACCCAAGAATCGGCGCAACAGGTACAGACGATGATCGAAGAACTGCAAGTCGGCGCCCGCGAGTCGGTCAGCACCATGAGTCAGAGTCAGCGTCACAGCCTGGAAAGCGTGGAGATCGCCAACCTGGCCGGCGAACGCTTGAACAGTGTGACCCTGCGGATCGGGGAGATCGATGGCATGAACCAATCGGTTGCCACCGCCACGGAAGAACAAACCGCCGTAGTCGAGTCGATCAATAGGGACATTAGAGAAATCAACACCCTGAATCAGGATGGCGTGGAGAACCTTCATGCAACCCTGCGAGCCTGTTCCGATCTGGAACAGCAGGCGGCTCGCTTGAAACAGTTGGTGGGCAGTTTTCGGATCTGAACTATCAGCGCTGTAACGAAAACTGTTGTGGTGCAAGAAAGGCATAGTGGAAATAATCACGAACTGTAGTAGGGATTAAAGGCGGTGGACCATGTCGGAAAGGATTGCCACTCCACTGCCGTTGACCACCATACTACGCACGGCTTCCACCGAGCCGGTGCGCACGCACATTGGGCGATTGCCTGGCCTGTTTCCAATAGCGTCGGGTATTTTGTTCGGCTTCGTCGACGGTGAGCAAGGATGTGGGGTACGTTTGCCAGGTCGACCAGGATGAGCCTGGCGCGCTCACACAGTGGATGATGGCTGGGCAAGGACGTTAAAAATAGCGTTCCCGCAGGTTGCGGTACGAATGCACTGAAGCAACCTGCAGACCTTATTCATCACCGGCTACTTCACGAGGATGATGGCTCGCAATGGCGTCGTTGGTTGGTTGACGCACGTACACCCTATCCTGGAGATGCGGATGTGCACATGGAGGATTTCGGAATGGCACTACAAGCTGCCAGAGACGGATTTGGGGTGGCACTGAGTGACGAAATCAACTCATCGCGGGATCTGCGTGAGGGAACACTTGTGCAACCTTTCCCACTCAAGGTTCCAGCGGAGATGGATTACTTTTGCATTTGTAATGAAGAGCGCAGCGCTGCTCCCGAAGTGCGGTTGTTCGTTGATTGGATTGTCAAACAAGCCGGGAACGTCTGAGACGGATTCACTCTATTGTTATTGCAGGCATGACACTATTTCAACACGCCATCACTTGCGCATCAAGGCAGTCAGCAGTGCTGACCTGGCAGGAGTTCAGTCCTGGATAAAGCGTTATTTTGTGAAGGTAACAGTGGTGTTTGGGAAGGAAAGTTTGATGATGTGGGATGTTTAGCGCTAGGGTTCAACTACACCCTTGAAACGAGGAGCCATCGACCGGCTCCTCGTGGAAAAAACCGCGAGTGTTACTGAGCTTCGCGGGTGGCCACGCCATTTACCAGGCGACAGATGCCGAGGGGATTGGCAGCTTTCAAGGCGTCGGGCAACAGGCTGTCGGGGTAGTTCTGAAAGCAAACCGGCCTCAGGAAGCGATCAATCGCCAAGGTGCCCACCGACGTACCGCGCGCATCGGACGTCGCCGGATACGGTCCGCCGTGGACCATCGAATCACAGACCTCGACGCCGGTCGGATAGCCATTGAGCAGGATCCGTCCGACCTTTTGCTCCAGCAGCGGCGTGAGTTCGCCGAACTGTTCGAAGTCCTCCGGCTCGCCAATGATGGTCGCCGTCAGTTGCCCGTGCAGGCCGTTCAACGCAGCACGGAGTTGCGCCTGATTTGCGACCTCGACGAACACTGTAGTCGGTCCGAACACTTCTTCCTGCAGCACTTCATCGCCATTGATCAACAAGCTGACATCGGCCTTGAACAGTTGCGGCTGGGCCTGACTGCCCTGTTGCGCAGTGCCAGCCAAGTGCGCGATGCCGGGATGCGCGAGGAGCTTCTGCAAGCCGTTACCATAGCTGCTCAAGGTCCCGGCATTGAGCATGGTTTGCGCTGGCTGATCGTCGATGAAAACCGCGACCTGCTGCATGAACGCACTGAACTGCGGCGAGCGAATGCCGATCACCAAACCTGGGTTGGTGCAGAACTGGCCGCAGCCCTGAACCACTGAAGCGGTCAGGTCACGGGCGACCGACTCTGACCGCGCTTGCAACACCTGGGGCAGCACGATCACCGGGTTGATGCTCGACATCTCGGCGAACACCGGGATGGGTTGTGGACGCGCAGCAGCCATGTCGCATAGCGCACGACCGCCCTTGAGCGAGCCGGTGAATCCCACCGCCTGAATCGCCGGATGCTTGACCAGCGCTTCGCCGACCCCGCCGCCGTAGATCATGTTGAATACACCGGCTGGCATCGCCGTTTTTTCCGCGGCGCGGATGATCGCGTCCGCGACCAGCTCGGCAGTGGCCATGTGACCACTGTGGGCTTTGAACACCACTGGGCAACCGGCGGCCAATGCCGATGCGGTGTCGCCCCCCGCCGTGGAAAATGCTAACGGAAAGTTGCTTGCACCAAACACCGCAACCGGGCCAAGGCCGATGCGGTACTGGCGCAGGTCCGGACGCGGCAACGGTAAACGATCCGGTAACGCCCGATCGATCCGCGCACCGTAGAAATCCCCGCGACGAAGGACCTTGGCGAATAGGCGCATCTGGCCGCTGGTGCGACCGCGCTCGCCTTGAATACGTGCGGCAGGCAGCGCGGTTTCGCGGCTGACCAGTGCCACAAAATCATCGCCCAATGCATCCAGCTCATCGGCAATGGCATCGAGAAACTGTGCGCGACGTTCGGCGCTCAGGCTGCGATACGCCGGGTAAGCGGCAGCCGCGAAATTGGCAGCGGCGTCGACTTCTTCGAGGGTGGCCTGGTGGAAACTGTATGGCAGGTTATCGCCGGTGTTGGCATCAACGCTGTTGACGATGACAGTGCCAGCAGCGCTGCGCTGACCGCCGATGTAGTTGTGGCCGATAATCGTGGACATTTCTGGCTCCAGAAAAGGATGTTCGAATCCCCCTTGCGGGGATTTCAAGGCTAGTGGGGAGGAGGGCAGGGATTCAGGTGACGGCGCCGATCTGCCAGGGCACGAATTCGCTCTGCCCGTAACCGTGCTGCTCGCTCATGCTGCGTTCACCCGAAGCGATGCGCAGCATGAGTTTGAAGATGGTTTCACCGCATTCTTCGATGGTCATGGTGTTTTCAGCGATCTCGCCGCAGTTGATATCCATGTCTTCGCGTTGGCGGTTCCACAACGCGGTATTGGTTGCCAGTTTGATCGATGGGGAGGGGGCGCAACCGTAGGCCGAGCCACGTCCGGTGGTGAAGGCAATCAAATTGGCGCCACCGGCGACCTGGCCTGTGGCCGATACCGGGTCATAGCCGGGGGTGTCCATGAACACCAGGCCTTTGGCGCTGACTGTCTGGGCATATTCATAAACATCGACCAGGTTGCTGGACCCTGCTTTAGCAACCGCACCCAGTGACTTCTCCAGGATGGTGGTCAAGCCTCCAACCTTGTTGCCGGCCGAAGGGTTGTTGTTCAGTTCTGCACCCATGCGCTCGCAATACGCCTCCCACCATTGAATCCGTGCAATGAGTTTTTCGCCCACTGCGCGGTTGACTGCCCGGCGGGTCAGCAAGTGTTCGGCGCCATAGATTTCCGGCGTTTCAGAAAGGATTGCCGTACCGCCACAGGCGACCAGTCGGTCCACTGCATTACCCAGCGCGGGGTTGGCGGTGATGCCGGAATAACCATCCGAGCCACCGCATTGCAGGCCAATGATCAGGTGCCTGGCACTGACGGGTTCACGTTTGACCTGGTTAGCTTCCTCAAGCAACGCCTTGACCTGAGCGATGCCGCTGGCGACTGCTTTGGATGTACCGCCGCTGTCCTGGATGCTGAAAGTGCGCAGCGTATCGCTGCGGCTCAGACCCTGGGTACTGAGCAGCCCTTCGATCTGGTTGGTTTCGCAGCCCAGCCCGATCATCAGCACAGCGGCGAAGTTGGCATGGGTCGCGTAGCCCGCCAATGTACGGCGCAGCAACGCCAGGCCTTCGCCGGTGGGGTCTACGGCGCAACCGGCGGAGTGGGTTAGGGCGACCACGCCATCGACGTTGGGGTATGCCAGCAATGCGCCAGGGTTAATGTCCCGTCGGAAGTGGTCGGCTATGGCGCGGGCGACAGTGGCCGAGCAATTCACAGAGGTCAGGATGCCGATGTAGTTTCGGGTAGCCACGCGACCGTCCGGGCGTACGATCCCCATGAACACAGGCTCGCTGTTCAACGGCTTGTCGGGTTTCACATCGAGGCTGAACGCATAATCACGGGCAAAATCGCCCATGGTCAGGTTGTGCACATGCACGTGGTCACCAGCCTCGATAACCTCGGTGGAAAAACCGATGATCTGCCCATAGCGACGAAGGGCCTGGCCTGCATCAATGCGACGTACGGCGATCTTGTGACCGGCGGGTACTGGCTGGCGTACGGTCACGCCTTCCTGTTCAAGGACTTCACCCGGTATCAACGGCCGACGGGCGATCAATACATCGTCCAGAGGATTGAGGCGCAGGACGGCGGCTGCACCGGTTTTCATGATCAATTCCATCGGAAACTCTCTGGCTATCAAGCGTGGGAGGTCGCTGGCCAACAGGCCGCGCCATACCTTTGTTGCTGCACTATAAGAGCCCCCGGATGCTGCTGCCTAATGAGACCTTTGGATTGATCGATAACTTTTTCTCATCTTATTTACCGTTAATGACAAAAAAACTCCTCAGTGATCGGCAGTTTCCCGTCGCAGCCTGGCGAATTCCAGCAAGGTGTCGGCGAATTCGCGGGCCGCTTCGGTCAGTGGTTCGTCCTTGCGCGTGATGATGCCGTAGTCCTGAGGCTCGACCTTGAACGGCGTGTTGAGCACTTTAAGCAAGCCACTCTGAACCTGCGACTGCACCATGGATTCGGGCAACATCGCGAGCATCGGCCCCGATTGCAGGAGTTGCAGGAAGGTGGGCATCGAGATGGTTTCGACGGTGTTAGTGGGCGTGCGCATGTTGAATTCAGTGAAGGCGCTTTCCATCCGGCGCCGTATGGGGGCATTGAAGGGGTACATCACCCAGGGCCAGTCGCTCAGCTGCTCGGTAGCCACTTCGTCGAACTGCGCGAGGGGATGGCGACTGTTGACCACCAGACAAAAGGGTTCAGGTCCGAGTGCACGGAAGTCGAACGGTTGCTGATACCGCTCATCCGTGAAGCGGGCAATGATCAAATCGAGCTTCTTGTGTTCAAGCATTTCCAGCAGTTGATTGCTGGTTTGCTCGATCACTTCGATGGACAGCATGGGGCGGTCCAATTTGATCCGGGTGATCGCCTCGGGCAGCACGACCGAGGTCGCGGCGAAAATCGCGCCGACCTTCAAATGACCATGTCCACCTTTGCGCAATTTATTGAGTTGATCGACAAATGACTGCGTGTCGTCGAGCGTCATCCGGGCATAACGGACCACGAACTCGCCAAGTTCGGTCAGGGCCATGCTGCGGGTTTGCCGTTCGAACAACGCAAAACCGAGTAACAGCTCGACGTCGCGCAACATCTTGCTGATGGCTGGCTGTGTCAGATTCATCAGTTCGGCAGTGGTGTGCATGTTGCGGGTCTTGGCCAAAGTGTCGACCAATATCAAATGCTTGATCTTCAGCCATTTGCTCACGCTGGAGAATGAAATCTCGTCGTTTTCCATAAAGGGGCTCGATCTGCTTGATAACGAAACGATATCAATCACTGAAAATATGTCATTGGGATTTATCAAGCAAGTCCACTAGTTTTGCCGTGTCGTCATCGAATTGACCTGGACCTATATATGCCGCATCTGAAATTGACCTGTAAAAACACCCTGCCGATCGATGGGCTGGAAGGCACTCTGATCGGTCGTGCCTGGGTGCCTGGGGAGGCCGCTGGCCCCTCGCCGGTAGTGCTGCGCGCCGACGGGGTGTTTGATTTGTCGCAGGTGTTCCCGACATTGAGTGATCTACTGGAAAGCGCTTCCCCGCTTGAGGCTGTTCGTAGCACTCGCGGTGAATACATCGGGAGTCTTGAGGCATTGTTGGCCAATACGGGGCCAGGGTCCGATCCTGCCAAGGCTTTTCTGTTGCCGCCGGCTGACCTGCAAGTGATCAAGGCTGCCGGTGTGACATTCGCTGCCAGCATGATTGAACGCGTGATTGAAGAGCAGGCGGGTGGTGATGCAGTCAAGGCCGAAAGTGTACGCAGCCTCGTCAAAGCGGCTATTGGCGACAACCTGAGTTCGATCAAACCGGGTTCAACCGAAGCCGCCCGGCTAAAGGCCTTGTTGATCGAGCAGGGGCTTTGGTCACAATACCTGGAAGTCGGTATCGGCCCTGATGCCGAGATATTCACCAAGGCCCCCGTTCTCGCTTCCGTCGGCAGTGGTAATGAGGTGGGTATTCATCCCAAATCGAAATGGAACAACCCTGAGCCGGAAATAGTCCTGGCGGTAAACAGCCGTGGCCGGATACAAGGCGTAACCTTGGGCAACGACGTCAATCTGCGCGACTTCGAAGGCCGCAGCGCTTTGCTGTTGAGCAAAGCCAAGGACAACAATGCGTCATGTGCGATCGGCCCGTTTATTCGCCTGTTCGACGAAGGCTTTTCTCTGGATGATGTGCGCCGCTGCGTGGTCGACCTGGTCGTTGAGGGTGAAGACGGTTTTATCATGCGCGGCAGCAGTTCGATGGAGCAGATCAGTCGCGACCCGCTTGAGTTGGTCGCGCAGACTGTGGGCAGCGATCACCAGTACCCGGACGGCTTCATGCTGTTCCTCGGCACGCTGTTCGCCCCGACACAAGACCGTGAAGAGCCGGGCAGTGGCTTCACTCACAAGCCGGGCGATAGCGTTAGCATCGGGAGCCCGTTGTTGGGCACGCTTCACAATCGCGTCACCTACAGCAATGAAGCCACACCCTGGACGTTTGGCCTGCGTGCATTGATGGGCAACCTGGCCGCTCGCGGTCTGGTGGCAGGTAAATCACTCCACTGATTTGCCTGCCAGAGGTTCCTGGCGGATAAAAACAGTGGTCGCTGGACAATAATAATAAGGCACACAAATGATGACCAAAAACACGACAAGACCGGATCATGCGGCAGCCATCGAGAGCGCCATTGCCAAGTGTCGATGGAAGCTGTTGCCGTTCCTCGCTTTAATGTTTGCCCTGGCAATGATCGATCGCTCCAACGTCGGTTTCGCTAAGGCGGCACTGCAGACCGATATCGGCTTGAGCAATGCGGCCTTCGCCCTGGGTGCGGGTATTTTCTTTATCGGTTATGCCATCTTCGAAGTGCCGAGTAATCTGATGTTGCACCGCGTCGGTGCGAGAGTCTGGCTCAGCCGGATCATGATCACCTGGGGGCTGGTGTCCGCCGCCATGATGTTCACCCGGGATGAAACAACGTTTTACGTGCTTCGCTTTTTGCTCGGCGTGGCCGAAGCGGGCTTTTCACCGGGTGTCATCCTGTACCTGACCTACTGGTTCCCGGCCCAGCGTCGCGGCCAGGCCATCGGTATCTACTATTTTGGCCTGCCAATGGCCTTGATGTTAGGCAGCCCGTTGTCGGGCTGGTTGTTGGAAATGCATGGGATATTCAACCTGACCAACTGGCAGTGGATGTTCCTGGTGGAAGGCCTGGCGGCGGTCGTCGTGGGGATCATTGCGCTGTTCTACCTCAAGAGCAAACCACAGGACGCCCCTTGGCTCACCCGCGAAGAGAAAGCGGCCCTGAGCCAGGAGATCGAGGTTGAAGACAAGCTCAAGCTGGCCCATGGCCCGACCAACCTGCTGGGTCTGATGCGCAACAAGCGGGTGTTGAAGTTCATCCTGATCTACTTCAGCGTTCAGGTCAGTGTGTACGGGGTCATCTTCTACTTGCCGACGCGCATCGCGGAGCTGCTGGGGACCAAGGTCGGCTTGGAGGTGGGCATGTTCATTTCATTACCATGGCTGTGCGCTGCCATCGCCATGTACTTTGTGACGCGTTATGCCGACCGGCATGGGGCTCATCTCAAGATGGCCATGTGCATGCTGGGCATGGCTGCGCTGGGCATTGCGGCCTCAGCCTTGCTCAACAGTTTTGCACCGGTACTGCTGGCTTTCTGTTTCGCAGCCGCCGGTTTCGTGACCGTTCAACCGTTGTTCTGGACACTGCCGACCGGCTACCTCGGCGGGGTTGCCGCGGCCGGTGGTATTGCCCTGATTGGCTCCATGGGCAACATCGGCGGCTTTGTCGCACCAATGCTCAAGGCCAATATGGAGGTCTGGTTCACCGATCCACGGGCTGGAATGTTGTCGCTGTCGGCAGCGGGGTTGGTGGGTGTTTGCCTGCTGTGGACATTGCGCGCGCCAAAGGGGCAACTGCAGGTCAATCAAGGTCCGCTGGACGGGGTGGCGAGTAGTGCCCGAGTACCTTCGAACCCTTGAAATCACAATAGACCGATAAAAATAGCCGAAGCCTTTAAGGTCTTCGGCTTTTTTTTTGTCCATAAATCCTGCCGGCGTCCGGCATCCGTGCGGTTTTGTGCAAGTCAGCTTTCGTCTTTGGTAATTGGTGCCTCGCAGCCATCCCCCTATCTTGAGTGGGCGATAACACCCGGCAATGATCGGGTGTTGCTCAAGAGCTCTGTCCTACAAGAAGCGTTTTCGCTACCTGCCAATAAAAAACGAGCCTGGGAACAATCATGAAACTCTACGAACTTTTCGGTTACGACCGTCACGGTGCAATCAGCGAGCTCGACACTGCGCTCAACAAAGGAAAGCTCAACACCAAGGACGTCAGTTTTTCCGCGTTGGGGTTCAACGCGCCGGCCTGGGTGGCCGCTTCTTCGATGTCGATCCTCTATTCGATCTCTGGTCACCAGGCACCGCTGGCGATCCTGATTGCGTTTTTCTTTCCCATGTTGGTGCTGGCCGTGTGCATGGTTTCGCTGACACGTCAGGCACCATCGGCAGGGGGCATCTTTACCTTTTGTTCGCGTTTCCTGCATCCGGATATTGGCTGCATCCTGGGCTGGACCTATGCCGTTGCCTGCATCGCCGTCACGCCGATGTGTGCGTTGATTGGCTCCGAGTACATTCAGGCGCTGATTCCTTCTCTCGCTGGCGAACTCAACGCGAAGATCATCGGTACGTTGTTGATCGTGACCTTCTTTGCGGTGTCGGTACGTGGTGTCGGTGTGACAGCGAAGCTCGCCAGTACCTTTCTGGTTTTCGAAATCGCCGTGGTCGCCGGGCTCGGTTTCATGGGGTTGATCCATCCCCAGGTCGAGAACCTGTCGTTTGCCTCGATGTATTCGCTGCAAGGCGCCGGTGGTCTGGCGGCGATTGGCCCGGGCGTGCTGTTTGGTGTGTGGATGCTGGCGAACTTCGATTCGGCTATTAACTACATCGAAGAGGCACGCGTACCGGTTCGCACCGTGCAGCGTTCACTGTTGATCGTGCTGACCTCGGCCTTCGTGATTTACAGCCTGGCGGCCATCGGCTGGCAATACGCGGTTCCGGTGGAGCAGTTGGCTGCCATTGTTGAAAACGGCAACGGCGGGCCGATCGCCGCTGTCGCCAATGTCTACCTGCCACCGGCCATGGCCTGGCTGGCGCTGTTCGTAGTGATTACTTCGGCGTGCGCCGGCTTGCAGATTTCTTCCAATTCATCGGCGCGCACGCTGTATCGGATGAGCGAGGAGGGGCATCTGCCGGGTGCGTTTAGCGCTGTCAACCGTTTCAAGGCACCGTGGTTCACCCTGGGGCTGGTGTCGCTCGCCGGCATTGCCTTGCTCTGGTGGAAACCGCTGGACAAGATCGTTTGGTATTACGACGTGGTCACTATCACCCTGGTGATGTCCTACATCTCGGCGCTGGCAGCCTTCATGGTCATGACCTGGAAACAACACAAGGCACGCACCGCAACACTGCTGTCGATCCCCGCATTGCTGGCGCTCTTTGTACTCGCCTACATCGGTTACACCGCGGGCGCCAACCCGGTCTCCCCGGACGACCTCTATACCGCCTGGTATTTGGGCGCGCTGTCCCTGGTGAGTGGTGCGCTGATCGTGCTCTCGGGTAAACGCCGCCGTAGAGGTGCCGGTGTGATGCCGGCGAAGGCGTGATACGTCCTGAACATCCCTTTTTTATCGTCAATTCATCTACTGATACCCAGGAGTAATCTTGATGGCCAATGACTTTCCGCAACCTCTGGACGCCGCCGTCATCCCCCGTTTTGCAGGCATGCCTAGCTTTATGCGCCTGCCGATATTCGACGATCCTGCAGACGTCCAGATCGCCTTGCTGGGTATCCCCTGGGATGGCGGCACCACCAACCGCGCGGGCGCCCGGCATGGTCCGCGGGAGGTGCGCAACCAGTCGAGCATGATGCGCAAGGTTCACCATGTCAGTCATATCGCACCCTATGATCTGGTGCGGGTCGGCGACCTGGGTGACGCGCCGGTCAACCCAATTGATCTGCTCGATTCCCTCAAGCGAATTGAAGCGTTCTATCGGCAGGTCCATGAGGTCGGCACGGTGCCGTTGTCCGTCGGTGGCGATCATCTGGTGACGTTGCCGATCTTTCGCGCCATTGCCCGGGACCGGCCTATCGGCATGGTCCATTTCGATGCCCACTCCGACACCAATGACCGTTACTTCGGCGACAACCTCTACACCCATGGCACACCTTTTCGCCGTGCGATCGAGGAGGGGCTGCTGGACCCCAAGCGCACAGTACAGATTGGTATTCGCGGTTCGATCTATTCGGCAGAAGACGAAGACTTCGCCAAGGACTGCGGTATCCGGGTGATCCATATGGAGGAGTTCGCCGACATCGGCGTTGCCGCGACGATTGCCGAGGCGCGACGCATCGTGGGCGACGAACCGACCTACGTGACCTTCGATGTCGATGTCCTGGACCCGGCGTTTGCCCCGGGCACCGGCACCCCCGAGATCGGTGGCATCACCACGCTGCAGGCGCAGCAACTTATACGGGGCCTGCAGGGCCTGAACCTGGTCGGTGCCGATGTGGTGGAAGTGTCGCCGCCCTTTGATGTGGGCGGGGCCACGGCGCTGGTGGGCGCGACCATGATGTTTGAGTTGCTGTGCATTCTCGCCGACTCAATCAAGCGTCGCTCGTAGAAGGAATCGAATGGATGACTGCCTGGCCTGAAAACAAACGCTTTGCCGTGACCTTGAGTTTTGACCTGGATGCAGAAAGCGCCTGGGAACCCTCCAGCCTCGACGGGCGCCGGCTCTCGCTGCTGTCGATGGGCGCCTACGGACGTCGTGTCGGGGTGCCGCGGCTGTTGGAGTTGCTGGCCCGCTACGGTGTACGGGCGCAGTTCTATATTCCCGCTCGGGTAGTCGAGATCGACCCCGAGGTGGTCCGCAGCATTGCCGCTGCCGGCCACGGGATTGGTTGCCACGGTTACTTCCATGAGCGTACCGATGAACAGACGCCCGAGCAGAATCTGCAGATTCTCAAAGACTCCAAGGCGCTGCTCGAAGCCACCATCGATCGGCCGGTCAACCATTACCGCGCACCGTTGTGGGAGCTGACACCGGACGTCGTTGACTCACTCATTGCCCTGGGCTTTCACAGCGATAGCAGCTTGATGGGCGATGACCGGCCGTACCGCGTCGGTAGCACCGAAAAGAGCCTGCTGGAGCTGCCCGTCAGTTGGTTGCTGGACGACTGGGAGCAGTTCGCCTATTCGGCAGAACCTGCGGTGGGCAGTGTGATCGAAGACCCGGAAAAGGTCTTTCGACTCTGGTCGGCGGAACTGGAAGGAATGCGTCACTACGGCAGCCATTTCATCCTGACCATGCACCCGCAATTGATCGGCCGCGCGTCACGCATTGCGATGCTGGAGCGGCTGATCCAACAGATTCAACACTATGACGATGTCTGGATCTGCACGCCTGACGATGTGTACTCACGCTGGCAGGCGGGCGATTTGACACTGCCGTTGCATCCTTACTGAGGACGGATCATGAACATACTGGTAACCGGGGCCAACGGATTTCTTGGCCAGGAAGTGGTGCGTCAGTTACTGGCTCAGGGTAACGAAGTGGTGGGCTACGACCGCAGTCTGGTGTGCGCCATCGAACACGCTGCGTATCGTTACGTACAAGGTGACCTGGCTGACCTGGCGAGCTTGCTGGAGAGCTGCCGCAGCCGTCCGGTCAACGCGATCGTTCATACCGCGGCGATCTCGCATCCGGTGGACTCTCGGCGTATTCCCCTGCAAACGGTGTTGACCAATGCACTGGGCACCACCCATGTGTTTGAGTGCGCCCGGCTCAGCGGTATTTCTCGGGTGGTCAACCTCAGTTCCGAATGCGCCTACGGTCCCAACCGGGAAATGGATGTGGTCGATGAGCGCGCGCCCCTTGAACCGACCACGCCGTATGGCTGTACCAAAGTGTTCACCGAAAAGCTCGGTCAGGTTTACAGCGACCTGTACCAGGTCAGCGTGGTGTCTTTGCGGCCGGGTTGGATCTATGGTCCTGGCCAGTTCATGCAGTGCTACCTCAAGAGCATGCTCAGAAGCGCGATCGATAACGAGCCGTGGCATGAGGAGGAGGGCGGCGATTACCGCTTTCAGTACGTGCATGTCGTGGATGTCGCCCACGCTTGTGTACTGGCGGCCACTGTTCAGGAAGAGCGGTTGCAACAACGGGTGTTCAATGTGACGGCCGGCGAGCAGGACAGCTACCGGGCAGTCGCGGCCCAGGTTCGCAAGTTCTACCCCAATGCCCAACTCAGCATCGGCCCCGGTACGTTGAACGTGCTGGATGAAAATGCGCGCTTCGACATTTCGGCGGCGGGCGACCAACTGGGCTACCGCCCCCGGTTCGACCTGCATGAAGGCATTGCCATGTATGCGCAGTGGCTGGAACAGCATCCTTACTAATGGCCTGAAAGCCGGGGTGATTCATGAAAACCTATCTGGTAACCGGTGCTGCCCAAGGCATCGGCCGTGCGGTCGCGCTAGCTCTTGGCGAGCAAGGCAGTCTTGCCGTTCTCAATGATTTGCAGGAAAGCCCGGCGCTGCTGACCTTGGCCGATGAGCTGCAGGCGCTTGGCGTGGAGGTGCGTCTTGCGCTGGGTGATGTCTCGGCCCCCGCAACAGCTGAACGTGCATTTGCCGGGCTGCAACGCCTGGATGTGCTGGTCAACAACGCGGGGTTCCTGCAGGAGGCGCCGCTGAGCGAACTCAGTGTCGAGGCCTGGGATCGGATGATCCGTGTTCATCTCTATGGGGCGTTCCTTTTCTGCAAGCCGGCGGCGGCCCTGATGACCCGCCAGGGCAGCGGCGCCATCGTCAATATTGCCTCTGACCTTGGGCAGCTCGGGTGTGCCAATCTCTGCCATTACTCGGCTGCAAAAGGTGGAATCATTGCGTTGACCAAGTCGTTGGCGCGAGAGTTGGCGGCCCATGGTATACGGGTAAACGGGGTTGCTCCCGGGGGTACGTTGACGCCGATGGTCGAACGCCTGGGCGAGGCTTATATTCGCGAAGAAGCGCTGCGTTACCCGATGCTGCGCCTGGGAACGGCGCAAGAAATTGCCGCCGCGGTGATCTTCCTGGCCTCGGAGCAGGCCAGTTTCATGACCGGGCAGATTCTGGGCGTCAATGGCGGCGGTGTAATGAACAGCTGATTGCGGTCGCAAGCAAACACACGAGGAGAAGGCGGCATGCTGGTGAATTTGACGGATGTGGATCTGCGCATGCTGCGGATCTTCTGTGCGATCGTGGACGCCGGTGGTTTTACGGCTGCACAAGTCCCGCTGAACACCAGTCTGTCGCGCCTCAGCGTGCTCGTTCGGGACCTTGAAGTCAGGCTCGGCTACTCGTTGTGTAAACGCGGGAAAAGCGGTTTCCAGTTGACCGAAGAAGGCGAAGAAACCTACGCGGCAGCCCAGGAGCTGTTCGCCAACATCGGACATTTCCGCCAGCGCACGGCGGTACTCAGCGGGCGCCATCGGGAGTTGTTGCGCATCGGCACGGTCGACAGCCTGATCACCCTTGAGCACAGCCCTGTACCGGCGGCCATTGCCCAGTTACGTGCTGCGCAACCCGGTGTCCATATCGATTTGCAAGTCATGCGTCCTGACGAACTTGAACAGGCGGTCCTTGAAGAGCGCATCCAGGTCGCCGTCGGTGCCTTCCACCACCGATTGTCGGGGCTTCATTATCAGGCGCTGTTCGAAGAGGAACAGCACCTGTATTGCGGCAGCGGACATCCGTTTTTCCAGCGCCTTGATCAGGACCTGACGTATGAAGAGTTAGGCGCAGCGGACTATGTCGACAGAGGCTATGTCGCCGAAAACAAACGACCGTGCGAGCTCAGGTTCGCCAGCGCGGTCAGCGCGTTTTCGATGGAGGCCATTGCGCTGCTGGTTTTTTCCGACACCTACATCGGTTACCTGCCCACACACTACGCCGCAAGCTGGGTCGAGCGAGGCAGACTTCGATCGATCATGCCGCAACGGTTGGCTTATCGTTCCGCCTTTCATTGCATAACCCGTCAAGGGGTAGAGCAAAAGAGTACGGTAAGCCGGTTTCTAGATCAGCTCACCGCTCACGCAAGGCTTCATCTGCCTTAGATCCTAAGGGGCAAAGCAGGTTGGAAGTCGGCGTACTAGATCCGAGTTCTCTGCTACATCTGCAATACTCCTCCTGCCCGCCCTAACGCAGTGAACAGCAGAGCCTGGCTTGTCGGTTCTAGCTAAATCCTAACCCCTGTCCTTGATCCCGAGCCTCTTAACTGACTTTGCACGATTCTGATCCAGCAAGTTGTAATAGGTGTTCTGAGTTGTCGACATACTTTCGTGGCGTAGGTCAGCTTGGAGATCTTTGATATCGCGAAATGGTGCGTCAAATGTAGCCGCCGTGTGACGCAACCAATGTAAGGATGCAGACCGAAGCTTGTCCATCACTAAGTCGGTGTGTCCCTCGTCCTTCATGCGCTGAAGTGATTTATCGAACACTATCTGAATAAGGGCACGAATGTAACGATCTGACAGACCAGCACGACCTCTGACCGTTGTGACTAGTGGAGTACTCTCCTTGTGAGACGGCAGCTGCGGAAGGGAGAGGGTGATCCGATATCGCTTCAAGTAGGCTTCAATGTATTCGTCTCGCACGCTAATTTTCGCGGCCTTGTTACCCTTACCGACATCGTTGAACCACCAGTTTTCACCGTCGTACTCGAACGAACCCATTGTAGGTGTCCAGTTGTCCCGACCGACAAGATCAGAGATTCTGAGGTAGAGAGAGAAGAGGGTGGCCACAATAAATAGGGCCCGCTCATGTCGAGGTTCCTCCTGAGCCATGATTTCTGCGGTTTCAATTACATAATTCCACTGGAGCGGAGTGAGCGTTTTTCCAGAGTTCATCACCGTGTTGCGCTGCTTAAAGTTGGATTTTTGTTTGACGGCTCGAATTGGAAAGGAAAGCGGCCGAAGTGGGACCTTCGTAACCTCTAACTCAAAGGTCAGATGCCAATAAATTCTAACTCAACTAAATAGATGTTTAGTTTAGTTATAATAATTACTTATATAAATGAGCAGGGCAAAGGGATGTTTCTAACTGCAAACAGCCAACCAGATCGTATGCCCACCACAAGCCGGATCTTCCGTTATTTGCTCCACAACGCTAAAACCATGGGCATTGAGCAGTGCAACATATTCATCGTGGTCCAGGCTGGCATGATAAAGCGTTTCACCCTCGAAGCTGCCCAACGCAATGCCATGGGCCGTCCCACTGGTAAACATCAGCGCAGCACCAGGTTGGGCATGGGCCTGGAAAATCGGGAACATTCGACGCTGATCCTCAGGCGTCAGATGAAAGAAACTGTCCCACGCCAGAATGCCAGCGAAACGCTGTTCAAGCGCCAATTGGCGCATGTCGGCCACATGCCAATCGTGCTGCGCAAAACGTTGCCGACACAAGGCGATCATCGCCATGGACGAATCGATGCCAGTCACAGCGTGTCCCGCGCCGATCAAGTAACCCGCCATGGGTTCGGCACAGCCACAGCCGATGTCGAGGACATGACCAGTCGCAACCGGCATGGCCAGGCGAAAACGATCCAGCCAGGCTTGTTCGACCAGACGCCGCGAGCGAACACGATCCCATGTTTGAGCGTGACGTTCGTAGAGATCGATGATCTGATGGGCTGCTTCATGCATGAGGGACAATCCTTGGGGGATGTGGTCGAAGGGTGTGGCTGGAGGTTGAAATGTACCTTGGAGACGCCCTGTGTGGAATATCCATGAGTGCGCATAATGTATATTATGTTAAATCGTGTATGTGGAATCCCGCTCAGCTTAGGCCCCGTATTCAGCTCTACCATTACAATATGAGTAACCCGACGACTGATCGGCGTCAGATAAACAAGAACGGAGAATCGCGCGACGCTGCGATCGCCGCATTTTGGGATTTCAGCGCCAATCGCGTATTGCTCAATGAATCAGAGCGGTTGCTCCAAATTAAGGCTGGCTTCTCCGCTGAGCTTTTCCAAGTGGTTCGTATAGCCTTTGACCTTCAGGAGCGTAGCTTGGAGCAGCTCCTCTACTCGTCAATCTCCACGCTCAAGCGATGTGGCTGTGAACAAAAGCCTCTCAACGCCATCGCATCAGAACGGCTAGATCGAGTTGCCGTTGTCTGTCTTTTAGCTGAAAAGGTGTTCGAAAACAGAATTACGGCCGCATCGCGGAATCCACTAGAGAAATTGCTCCAATGGTGGATCAGTCAATTCAATTTCACCCAGTTTATCCCGGATCAGGATTGATCAATGATGGCTCCATCACTACTGAGGAGCCCCGCAATGAATTCTCTCTTTTCCCAAGTCCAGCTCAGTCGCTACACCCTCTCCAACCGCATGATCATGGCCCCGATGACGCGCTCACGCGCCGACGATGACGGTGTGCCAAGCGAACTGGTTGCGACTTACTACGCTCAGCGTGCCAGTGCCGGACTGATCATCAGTGAAGGCGTGTTCCCCATCGCTATGGGCAAGGGTTATGTCCGTACCCCTGGTATCGAAACCGCCGAGCAGGTCGCTGCGTGGAAGCACGTCACTGAGGCCGTGCATGCTCGTGGCGGACGGATTTTCATGCAATTGATGCACAGCGGTCGCATTTCGCACCCTTCGTTGCTGCCGAATGGCGCGCTGCCACAGGCACCATCCGCGATCAAACCCGCTGGCCAGACCTGGACCGCAACGGGCCTTCAGGATTTCGTTACCCCCCATGCATTGAGCGTGGTTGAGATTGCCGCAATCATTGAGGGCTATCGCCAAGCAGCGCGCCTGGCCATGGAGGCCGGCTTCGACGGTGTCGAGTTGCATGCCGCGTCGGGCTACCTGCCTGAACAGTTCCTCTCGACTGGCAGCAATCAGCGCACGGATGAATACGGTGGATCGGTTGAAAACCGTGTGCGTTTTGTATTGGACGTGCTGTCCGCAATAGCGACGGAAATCGGTGGTGACCGGGTGGGTCTCAAAATCTCCCCTGAAATGAATTTCAACGACATCGTCGATGCCAACCCGCAAGAAACCTACACCTATCTGGTCGAACACCTGCATGGGCTGAATCTTGCCTATCTGCATGTCGCCCTGTTCGGCGCCAATGTCGACTACCACGGCTTGTTACGTCCACTGTTTGACGGCAGCTACCTGATCGGTGGCGGGCTCGATCAACACTCCGCCGAATCCCTGATCGCTGATGGCCGCGCTGATGCTGCCGTGTTTGGCAGTGCATTCCTCGCCAACCCGGATCTGCCCGAGCGCTTTCGCACACGTGCCCAGCTCAACGTCCCGGACAAGAATTCGTTCTACACACCGGGTGCGCAAGGGTATATCGACTACCCTGCTTTGCCCGCAGCGCAACCCGTCTGAGGAACACGGCCATGTCACCCTTTGCACGCCTGCAGCGCATGAATCACGGCAGTCAGTTTCGGGCTTTCAGTCTGCGTGGAAATCAGTTCGCCAAGCCTATCGACCCGTTCCTTGCTGTCGATCATGCCTGGATCAGCGGGCCAACTTTTCCACCACACCCACATGCCGGGTTCTCGGCTGTGTCCTATCTGTTTCTTGATTCCGAAACCGGGATTGATAACCGCGACGCGCTGGGCAACCGCAACCTGATTCGACCCGGTGGGCTGCACTGGACGGCGGCGGGTAAAGGGGTGGTGCACGAGGAGGTGCCGGCCGAGCCGGGCAAGACGGTGCACATGCTGCAGATTTTCATCAACCTGCCGCAGGAGCGCCAAGCGGACGCTCCGTTTGCGCTCAGTCTCGAAGCGCAGGATGTGCCCGTGGTGCGGTTGCCAGGGGTCAAGGTGCGCGTGCCGCTGGGCAGTTTCGCCCAAGTGTCGTCGCCATTATCGGTGCCCACCGAAGTGAACGTGCTGGACATCTCGCTCGAGGACGGCGCTGAAGTCAGCGTCCCGATTCCCGAGGGTCATGTGGCGTTCGTGATGCCGATTGACGGCGAAGTGTGGGTCGACGACCTCCCCTTCAATCTCATCGAGCTCACGCTGCCGGTGAATCTGCCGCTGCATGACGATCGCGCAGTCAGGTTGAGCGCCCCCAAGGGCAACGCCAAGGCTGTGCTGTTTTCAGGTCTCCCGTTGAATCAACCCGTGTATTGGCAAGGTCCGCTGGCGCTTGCCTCTCAGCTCGCGCTGGCCGAAGCCATTGATGGCTACCAGCGCGGTGCGTTCGGAACGCTGCAACCTCGTTAACTCAATGTTGACCGAACAACGCGCCCTCCCTGGCAGGTAAATGACGCTATGACGACAACTACGCCCTCTCCAGCCGCTACCACTCAACAGCGAACATCGCACCGCCCCACATTGCTGCTGATCCTGGCCATCGTCCTTATGGTCGTTGCCTTGTGCGTTGCCTACCTGCTGAAACTGGATAGCGAATCCACCGACGATGCCTATGTCGACGGCAATGTGGTTCAGGTGACCTCCCAAGTCAGCGGTACCGTAACGGCAATCAACGGCGACAACACCGATCATGTCGATAGCAACGCGCCGTTGGTCACATTGAACGCCGTGGACGCCGAAATTCAGTATGAGCGCGCCCAGTCGAACCTCGCTCGCGCAGTACGCCTGGCACGCACTGAGTACTACCAGGTCCAGCAACTCCTGGCCGAAGTCGAGCAGCGTCGAAACGACGTGCGCAAGGCTCGAGATGATTTGCGTCGGCGCAACCAACTCGCCGACAGTGGTGCCGTTTCTCGTGAAGAGATCAGCCACACCGCCGACGTACTCAAAAACGCAATAGCAGGGCTTGATGGCACCCAACACGCGCTCTCCATTCGGCGCGCGATGGTCGACGACACCACGCTTCGCACTCACCCGGATGTGCTGGTCGCGGCAAGCAACCTGCGTGATGCCTACATCGCCTTGCATCGCACCCAAATCTATTCGCCGGTTGCTGGCGTCATCACCAAACGCAGTGTGCAGGTCGGACAAAAAATCAGTCCGGGCGTCGCACTGATGTCGGTGGTGCCGGTTGATCAAGTCTGGGTCAATGCCAATTTCAAGGAATCGCAGATTGAAGATCTGCGTATTGGCCAACCCGTTGAACTGCGTGCGGATGCCTACAGCCGCAGCGTCATCTTCCACGGGACCATCATCGGCCTGGATGCCGGTACCGGCAGTGCTTTCTCCTTGATGCCGGCCCAAAACGCTACAGGCAACTGGATCAAAGTGACCCAACGGGTGCCGGTAAGGATTGCCTTGCGGCCGCAGGAAATCGCACAAAACCCCTTGCGACTGGGTTTGTCCATGCGGGTTTCAGTCGATACCTCCGATCGCAATGGCCCTGTCCTGAACAAGACCGGTGCACAGCAACCGGTCTACAGCACCGAGATTTTCAAGAACGAACTTAAGGACGCCAATGACGTTGTGGAACGCGTGATCAGTGCCAATGAGGGCAGTGACCATGCCCCCAAAAACGTGAAGCTTTGACGGGGCGGATCATGTACAGAAAACATGCTGCCTTGTTGTTCACTGTGGGTCTGCTTTGTGCGCTGGAATATTTACAGGCGGGCATGATCGCTTTTGCCAATGCACCGATTCGCGGCGAAATCGAGGCCAGCCCTGAAGAATTCAGCTTGGTGGCCGCCCTGTATGCCTGTATCGCAGTGGTGGTGATTTCGAAACAGCATTGGCTGACGGAGCGCCTGGGCTGGCGCAATTTCATGCTCGGCTCAATCAGCGTTTTCGTGCTGGGCGCTTTGGTGTGTGGTGTGAGTGCTGATTTGACCAGTTTCACCGTAGGCCGAGTCATCATGGCCCTGGGTGGGGCCTCGTTCATGACGTCGGCACGCCTCATGATCAACCTGATTCCCCCTGGCCCGGGCCGGTTCACGGGAATCAAAGTATTTGCCACCGGGCTCGCTGGCGGGACGGCTGCGGCGCCTTTTATCTCGTCGTGGGTGGTGGCTGAAAATACCTGGCACGCCATCTTCTGGATATTGATCGTCGGCGCCCTGGTTGCAGCAGCGCTTTGCGTGCGTTTTCTGCCGACGAGCCCTATCCCCGAAGAGGACCGAACCCCCTCAAGCCTGGCAAGCATTCTCTTGTTGTCGGTCAGCAGTTTCTTTCTGCTCTACATTTTGCAGCGCTCCTACTACGACTTTTATAACGACACCTTCATCATCGTCGGTTGCGCACTCTTGGCAGCACTGGGGATGTACACCTTCTTCCACGCCGAACACAACAAGGCCAATCCCTTCCTGAAGGTCCGGGACTTGATGCAGTCTCGTTACCTCCAGGGCGTGGCGCTGTTTTGCTACGCCTACGTTGTACTGGGCGCCAATAACTACATCTTGCCGTACTTCCTGCAAACGGGACTGGGCTACTCCTGGGACACCATCGGTACATTCCAGGCCATCGGACTGACCGGCACCCTGGCCACCTGGGTCATCATGGCCACTCTCCTTCCAAAGCACCCTGCCCCGAAGAAGTTCTTCATTCTGGGATTCATCGCGCTGGGTGGCTTTGGCTGGCTGCTGTCCTCGCTGACGCCCAGCGCCAACATGTGGTCGAACATTCTGCCGGCATTGATTCTCAATGGCTGCTTTGTGATGTTGGTGATGTCGACCGCGGCCATGCAGACCTTTAGGGATGTGATGCAAGAGGAGAAGCTGTTCGCGCATGCCTATCAGATCAAAAACATGATGGGACAGATCGCCATGGCGATTGGCACCACGGCCGCCACACTGTTTCTGCAATGGCGCACGACCCTGCAATACAACAACCTCAACGTGCATTTCAGCGCCAGCGACCCTCTCTATGTGGAGCAGACTCAACAGCTGGCGCAAGCACTGTCATCCGAAGTGGGCGCCACGACAGCGAACCAAATCTCGGTGGCGATGCACGCACAAATGCTGCAGCAGCAATCGACCCTGGTCGCCAGCATGGAATACTTTTGGGTCGTGATCGGCGTGGCGGTGATCGCGCTGATCATTTCAGTCACGCAAAAGACCTTCAGATGAACTGGAATATTTTCAGGAATGTTGACGTTATGAGTGCTTACACGTGATGAACACCACGCACCCGGAAATCATTATTGTCGGCGGATCCCTTGCTGGCCTCACGCTGGCGCTCGCTTGCGCGACCAGGGGCGTCCCCGTTCGTGTCGTTGAGCGCTCTGTCGGGCGCGTGCACGGTGGGGACAGCCTGAGTATTGATCTTGAACTGGTCGCGACGACGGTTGGCCATGATCCACGTGTTGCGCCCATCTTGCCCGTGGTACCGGCCTATCGTGAACTGACGACCTGGCCGGCGCTTTACAACTGGCTACGAGACCGGGCTCTCGCAACACCGGGCATCGTCCTCGAAGAAGGCAAAGCTGTCACCTCGGTCGCAGACCGTGGGGATCTGGCACTACTCTCCTTTGCCGACGGAACGCAGAGGTTTGCCGCCGCGGTGATCGGTGCGGATGGATATCGCAGCATCGTTCGCCAGGCAATCACGCCCGACGCACCGCTTGCCCGCTATGCCGGTTATCTGGTGTGGCGTGGGCTGGTCGAGGAGCGAACGCTGACGCGTCCCGTCCCCTGGCCATCGGACGGCGGCCTATGGATTGAGTTCGTGGGCGGATATCGTCTGGTTGCCGCGGTGCTTCCAGGTCGCGACGGCTCGATGGAGCCAGGTCAGCGTCAAGTCACATTCGCATGGTTCGATGTGCATCAGGAGGCATTGCTCCGTAGCACCCGCTGCCTGACCGCCGATGGCCACATCGTGGGCACACTCGGACGCGGGACGATCGATGAAGACGTGAGGTCTGGCTTGGTCGCCCAGGTCCCTCAGGTCTGGCCTGAGATGTGGGCAGAGGCAGTGACTGTCGGCGTGCGCTCAGCGAATGTATTGAGCGGCGCTCCGATTGCCGAATACAAGCCGCAGCGGTTGGCACGTGGCGCACTGGCCATCATCGGCGACGCTGCCCACGTCGTTTCTCCGATGACCGGGCGCGGCTTTTTGACCGGAGTGGAAGATGCGGCGGTGCTGGCTCAAATGCTCGCAGACCAAAGCGCAGACGAACCCGTTGCCGCTGTGCTGGCCCGTTATGAAGCAGCACGATTACCCTTCGTCCGCGGGTTGGTTACCCATTCAAACCGGATCAGCGCCGAATATCTTCGTTATGCGGCAGAGTGAACTGATCTGAGAACTGTCGCGTTGCCCGAAGAGCCATGCGCTTCGAGCAACGTGACGGGATCGTGGTTTACTGGATGCCAGCACCCAAGGCTGGGAATACATCGGTGAACAACAAGCCAATCAGCTGCTGTCCGGTAGGTGTAGACCAATCCTGTCCGATCTCTGCCATGAGCGTATTGGTGGCGGTGAGCACGACGCCGGCGTCGTGCATTCGTTGACGAGCGAATTCTTCGGAAAGATCGCTGGGCGAACCCGAAGCATCCAGTACGGCCTGCACGGCAAAGCCTTCGAGCGCAGCATCGATTGCCGGAAAGATAAGACAAACGTCAGTGGTCACACCGGCCATGATCAGATGCTTACGCCCAGTGGCGAGCACTGCATCGTGGAAGTCAGCGTATTCCCAGGCGTTGACCACACCGGGCCGCTTGATCCGTGCCGCGTGCGCTTCTGGGAGTATCGCGGCGATTTCCGGAAGAATCGGGCCCTGGGCTTGATCTTCCTGGCTGGACGTAATCACGACCGGCATGTTGAGGATCTTCGCCATCTTGGCCAGCGCAATCGACTGCTTGGCGGCAAACTCACGGTCGATGTTTTTGATCAGTTGCATCGTGCCGACCTGATGGTCGATCAGTAACAACGCGGCGTTCTCTGCAGTGAATCGTACGGCAGCCATAGTACAAATCCTCGTTTCGTTGGGTTCAAAAAAAGGGTAGCGGAGGTCCGCTGAACAGCACGACGTTGGCACTGCCCTGCGGGGCTCTCAACTTGACCTCGCGTGGAGTATTTTGCGCCGGGAACACCGGAAGCTTGAGGTCCTCGCGATTGAAGCGCTGGGCCTCCACCTCCACCGTGCCGTCGATTGGCATGGCAAACATGCAGTGGCCTGCGGCAATAGACACACTCAGCTCGGCACCCTCCTCCAGAGAGATGTCGAGCATCGTTACCTCGGTCGGTGGACTCAGCGGGGAGCGCATTTCACGATAGCTCCCCAACGGCACCCGCACCTTGGCACCTGGCTCCTGCATGACTGGCACATCCTGCGCTTCGAGTATCAGCGGGAACGGAGCGATGTCCCTGTTCGACGGAGCGAGAGCGACGAAAATCTGCAGTCCGTGAACCTTTTTGCCGGTTTCGACCGGAACCTCTTCGTGCACCACGCCACGGCCGGCGGTAGTCCAGTGCAGGCCGCCCGGTTGAATCACGTTCTGGGTACCGATCGAGTCACGGTTGGCCATGCCCGTCTCGGAATCGGGAAGCAGGTAGGACACCGCCGAAATGCCGGCATGCTGGTGTGGCCCAAAGGTCGGCGCGTCCATCCAGTAGTGGTCGACCCCGATGAAGGGGGAGATCAATTCTGCCTCGGTGCGCAGACCAAAACCGTGGAAATGGCCGCCGAGGTTGGCGCGACTAAGCGGGGCGATAACGACAGACATGACAGCAGCCTCTGGTACTGGTGGTGTCGTTCAATGCGCAATAATGAGTGTAGCCCCACCATCTCTCACCGAACGGCAATTGGTCATCGTGCATAGGGCGCGAAAAAAGCCTCAAACGCAGCCAGCAATGCCTCCGGGCGTTCCTCCGCCGGATAGTGACCGCAATCCGGAATGACCACGGATTCGACATTCGATGCGACCGTGCGCAACTCGGCTTCAACGCTGTCGCCACAGGCGAGCGCACCCGAAAATGCCAACACCGGTAAGGTCAGGCGTGTTGCTTTGCGCTGTTGGTTCTGTGGAATCGACTGATCGATTGCGCGGTAATAGTCGAAGCTGGCCCGCAGGGCTTGTGGATCGCGCTTGAGTTGTTCGATGTAGAAGTCGATCGCGTAACGAGGTACCGCCTCTGGCGACCCTGCTTTCGTCGCGAACTGGTGACCGAAGTAGAGTTCTTCGCGACCACTGACCAGTTGCTCGTTGATGCCCAGCGCCCGATTGAAGTTGAAATGCCAGAGAAAATCACTGAGCCAGCGCTGCTCAGGCAGCAATGGCGGAGAGTCCGATAAGCCTGGAATAAGCGCCTCGCCCAGCGCAATGCGCTCGATTCGGGCGGGTTGATCGTGTGCCATGGCATAACCGGTCCACATGCCGATGTCATGGCCGGCCATGGCAAAAGACTCATGCCCCAAGGCGTCCATTAGCGCAAACATGTCTTGGGCCAAGGTCCTTGAGTCATAACCCTCCTGCGCTTTTTCCGAGAGCCCGACACCCCGCGGATCGACAGCGATCACGGTGAACGTGCGAGCCAGCGGCAGCATCAGGTAACGCCACGCAAACCAGTTTTGCGGCCAGCCTCCAAGCAGTAGCAACGGCTTGCCCTGCCCGCCAATGACGGCGTGCAGTTTCACGCCGTTGGCCGCGATCTCGTAGCTTTCGAAGACGTCAGTAAAACCGGTTGGCAGCTTGGGTATGTCGTGCACGGAGCCGAAGCCGCTCAGCGTTTTGAAGTGTTCCTTTTGCTGCATCCCAAAGCCCGCCTGATTGTCTAATCACCAGACCATAAATGAGGCACCAGAGACTGACTAGACAGGAAAATCACCAAGGACTGTTGTGCTGATGCACCAATCACGGCGCAAGGGCCACGACTGGCGCCCCTGCTTCGCAGCTGTGGCCAATAGACCAGGCTTAAAAACGCACGACCGCCTGGAGCCAGAGTCGCTCGCCGCGGGCCCGGTTTTCGACAAGCGTTTCATGCTGCCACTTCATCAGTACGCCAAATTCGGGGGTTTGATATTTCACAACAGGGCCATAAGCAACCACTTGACCTCGATTGCCATCCTCCCACACCGACTCACCGTGACGCTCATCATCGCTCACCTGCTTGTACAAATACCCACTGACCCCAACCTGCCAATTTTTGTTCAAGCTGTAGCCAAGATGATAGTCAGCATTAATCTCGCGCCCCGACCGGTAATCAGTCGCACGATTCTTGTCGTTTATCATGTAGAGAATCTTGGCGCTTATCTCCACCTCATCTATCGGGTTTGCCGTGAAGGAGTACCACGGCGAGTAGGACCACACATTGGTTCCCACATTGAACAGCCGATCCTTGTCATACGAAGCGGTGGGCGCATAAAAATCCACACCCAGCATCTGATGGAAACGTGGAGAGCTCCAGCCCAGAAACAGTGGCGTAAACGCCAGATCGGCGAAGCCTTCATCCTTGCCACTGTTGCGGACACGCCCTTGGGGCGTTTCGGTATAAAAACTCACCTGCCCTTTTATGTAGGGTAAGGCGGCACGACTGGCCAGTGTTGCGCCCCATAACGTGTAGTCGGAATAAACGTAGTCCAGGCATACCGCGAGTGACTGGTAACTGAGATTGAAGTCTTCAATCCCGGCCATGCTGCGCCCATAGGCACCTTTTAGTTCAGTCGACTCGTAAGCGGAGCTGTAAAAAAAGGTGGTTAACCCTGGCGGCGGCATTCGCCCAGCCAATACGGTGTCAAGACCGAGTGGGTAAGCGGTTCCGTTATTTTCGGTGGCGTGAGTTTGGGTACAAGTCAGCAGTATGGCTGCCGTGCAGAGCAAGGGAGAGCGTTTGCTGAGCCGCAACGTTTTTACGCGCAACATAAGGATGATCTCGTATGGATTATTATTTTGATTACGAAGATTCATGCGAACAAACAGAACAAACAGAGCAACGGGCCTGCCTCTAATGGGTGTTTATTATTTGCAAGGCAATAGAGTCCCTCCTTGTTTCAGGCAGGCCCAGTTGATTAATCAAGTTTAATGTCAGGCAAAGTTACCAGGCAGTGGTTCCACCATCGACCCGAATATCCGTACCCGTGATGAAAGAACTTTCATCAGAGGCCAGGAACACAGCGGTGGCCGCAACTTCTTCGGGCTTGCCCAAACGTCCCAGCATCACCTTGCCCACCATCGTTTCTGCCCACTCGGGATCCTGCAGCAACGGGATTGTTTGCTTGGACTCAATCAAACCTGGGGAAATGCTGTTGGCGCGCAAACCATGGACCCGGCCTTCCAGTGCCAGTTGGCGAGTCATGGAAAGCACAGCGCCTTTGGCCGCGCTATGCGCGATTCCAGGGAGCATGCGGTAGGTCGACCATGCCGAAACAGATGCCGTGTTAATAATGGAAGCGCCCGCAGACTTGATTAACTCCGGCCAGGCTGCACGCACGAGGTGGAAAACCAGATTCAGTTCCTGATCGATTGTTCGATGCCAATCATCGTCTGATATCTGATCGATCCATCCAAAATAGGCCATCGCCGCATTATTGAATAACACATCGACGCGCCCGTATTCCGACACCGCCAATTCAACTAGACGGGTGCAGTTGGCAGGGTCCGTCAAGTCACAATGGTTTAATGAGACCATCTCCCCACCCATGGATTTCACGGCATCAACCGTCTCTTGAGCCGCCTCATGATAGATGTCACACCCCACTATTTTGGCGCCTTGTTGCGCGAACATTAATGCAGCCGCTCGCCCCATTGACCCGCCAGTGCCTGTAATAATGCAAACTTTACCCTGCAGACGATGACCCATAAGCACTCCGTTATTCTTGCTTGTTTTTATAAGAACAGATCTTGCAGTAACACACCCGATCAGTCGTGGTGGTTAATGAGTTGCCGAACTGTAGGTAGACCACTACCTATTGACTAGGCACGAAAATCACCAAGGACTGTTGCGCTCACGCTCCAATCACGGTGAAAGGGTCTAAAAGGGAAATAACAGGCAGGGTCAGAAATTCAAAATGCGGTTATATTCCGGCTCTAACCACTCCGGTTTTTCGGCGTACAACGTACGTGTTAACTCTTTGATGACTTCTACGACGCTATCGTTATCATCAAGGCGGTAACTCATGATCAACGGTGAGACCGCTTCTTTGTCGCTTACAAGTCGATAAACCAGCTCACGTCTGAGGTGGCGAGCCGAGGCGGGAATGATGCAATAACCCGACTCCGCGGACGCCAATCCTAACGCTGTCTGAAGATCGCCTACTGCGTGTACCTCCGAGGGTTCGCCACCCTTCGCTCTGATCATGTTCAACACCTGATCAGCGAAGCTTGGATGGAATCGGGAGGGATAAACAATGATCGGCCAGCCACCCAGTTCAGCTAGTGAAACAGGGGTAGATATGGAAGCAAGCTCAAAGGCCGGTGCTATGGCAGCCATAAGGCGCTCCTCTCTGAGCACTATTCGATCGACCTCGGCTGCCTCCGTGTGGATGCGTCCAAACCCTACATCGATCTTCCTTTCCCGTAGCGCAACCATCTGTTCACCAGATGTCATTTCCTCCCATTTCACGTCCAGGTCCGGCCGAACTCTTCGCAAACGGCGAATAATCGTCGGGAGGGCACCATACAAGGCCGAGGCAACGAAACCGATCGTGAACGTCTGACGTGTGCCCAAGGCCGTCTGACGAGCATTTGCCGTCATCTGTTCGAATTTGCCAACGAGTGCTATGGCATCTTCATAGAATCGCTGACCGGCTGGGGTCAGCTGAATGGGGCGTGTCTCACGAAGGAATAGTTGAAAACCCAACTCTTCCTCGAGCAGATGGATCTGCTTGCTAAGTGACGGCTGCGCGACGTGCAGCGACTGCGCTGCCTTAGTGAAATTCCGTGTTCTTGCCACCGCGATAAAACGCTTGATTTGACGGATATCCATGACGGCCTTTCTACCAGGGAGGTTCCCTAGTATAGCCGCGAGGCTATGGTGCATAGGGACAAAGTCTTGGACGCTGCGCATCAAAGTTGCGAAAAATGGCCCACCAATAATCACAATAGAAAGGTGACTCAATGGACCGCAAGCATGCGCTACGTGTAGCCATCGTGGGTGGAGGAATTGCCGGGACTGCCCTGGCACTAGGCCTGATAAAAAAGGGAATGACACACGTCAAGCTGTTTGAAGTCGCCCCCGCTTTCGGTGAAATCGGCGCCGGCGTTTCTTTTGGCGCCAATGCTGTACAGGCTATCAAGCAGCTCGGTATCGGCGAGGACTACCATGAAATTGCCGACAGCACTTCTGCCCCCTGGCAGGACGTCTGGTTCGAGTGGCGTCATGCGCACGATGCCTCACTGATAGGTACCAGCGTTGCGCCGGGCGTAGGGCAATCATCTGTCCATCGCGCCGACTTCATCGATCTGTTGGCCAAGCGCCTACCGCAAGGCATTGCGTCGTTGGGCAGGCAAGTCGTCGGCTATGAAGAAAACAATAACGAAGTATCACTGAAGTTTTCCGACGGCAGCTCCTACCCAGCCGACGTTGTCATTGCCGCAGACGGAATCAAATCAGCCCTGCGTAATCCCCTGCTTGCTGCTGCTGGCCATTCAGCCGTAAAGCCGCGCTTCACCGGCACGTCAGCGTTCAGGGGATTGGTGGAAACGGCGGTACTCCGTGATGCTTATCGTGCGGCAGCACTGGATGAGCACTTACTCAACGTGCCTCAGATGTACCTGAGCGAAGACGCCCACGTCCTGACGTTTCCCGTTAAAAAGGGGCGTCTGATCAACATCGTTGCCTTTGTGTCCGACCGCCATGTCGAACATCCCTCCTGGCCGGCCGACATGCCATGGGTGAAAGCGGCTTCGAAAGAGCAAATGCTGAACAGTTTTGAAAGCTCAGGGCTTGCCGTAAAAACGCTACTTCAATGCATTGAAAACCCGACGCTTTGGGCCCTTCACGATGTGGAGCCGTTACCCACTTATGTCCACGGGCGAGTAGCACTCATTGGGGACGCGGCTCACGCGATGCTGCCACACCAGGGTGCTGGCGCAGGCCAGGGCCTCGAAGATGCTTACTTTCTGGCAGAGTTGCTTTCGAACGAGGCGGCTTCAGCGGCGGATGTACCCGCACTGCTGGCGGCCTACGATGAGGTCCGACGCGAGCGTGCCTCGCGCGTTCAGCGCACGTCCTGGGAAGCCGGTGAGTTGTACGAATACAAGAACCCAACCGTTGGTCGCGATTCCCGGAAATTGAAGAACGCGTTGGAACAGCGCCTGGATTGGGTTTGGCAACATAGTCTGGACGATGAAGTGAAAAAAGCCCTGACACTCTGCTAAACGCGTTTTTCTCGCCCCTTCTGCCAGGTCAATCGTTCCAGATTGACCTGATTGTCACCCATTGAATACCGACATGATCAAGCGCCGCAGCCAGACACTTCTCGGCGCTTCGTGGAAACGTGCATGCCAGTACTGCTTGAGGTCGTAGCGTGGAATGTCCACGGGAGGCTCGACCATTCGCACGTTCAGATTATGCGTGTACATGTTGGCGACGGTGCGTGGCAACACCACGATCAAATCGGAGCGTTCGATGATCGATGGCACACTCATGTAGTGAGAAGTCTGCAGCACGATGTTGCGGTGGATACCTGCTTTGGTCAGGTGAGCTTCGAACATTTCCTGGCGTCGGCTGCCATCACGTACCTGCAGATGCTCCAGCCTGATGAAGTCCTCCAGGGACAGTTGCTCCCCCGCCAGCGGGTGATCGAGGCGGATCAGACAGACCAGGTCATGAGAGAACAGCCGCTGCTGATAGATGTTGGGGGTTGTGAGGTCGGGAAAATAGCCAAGCACCGCATCGACCCGGCCTTCATGCAGGTTCTCCACAAGCTCATCAGGTGCCAGACTGACAGTTCGAATGCGGGTATTCGGTGCCGCGCTGCGCAGGCTTTGGAATAGCGCGGGTAGAAAGACCACTTCACCCACTTCGCTCAGGCAAAAGACGAACTCCTGCTCGCTGGTGGCAGGGTCGAAAGTCGGGCCGCTGAGGATGTCCCGGTCGATGATTTCGATCACCTCGCGGGTGCGTTCAATGATGCCTTGCGCACGTGGCGTCGCCTCCATCACGTTACCCGAGCGAATGAACAGTGGGTCCCCCAGTGAGTGACGCAGGCGAGCCAGTGCCGCACTGGTTGCGGGCTGGCTCATGCCTAGCCGCTTCGCCGCCGCGGTGACATTGCCGGTTTCATAAACGGCTAGCAGGACGCGGAGCAGGTTGAGGTCGGTGCGCATAGGTATAACAAAACCAGATAGTTTGAATAATTAGAATTGGCTTCCTTTATTTAAAGCGCTTGGCGACGATCACGTCCAGATAAAAAAAATAAAAGGTAGCCGCATGAACCCTGACAACGCCCGAATTGGCGAGATCATCGACAGCGCGAAGATCTCGCCATACCAGATCGTCATCCTTGCCTTGTGCTTCCTCATCGTCCTGATGGATGGTTTCGATACCGCAGCCATTGGTTACATCGCCCCGTCGCTGCGCGAAGAATGGGGTCTGTTGCCTGCCCAGTTGTCACCGGTTTTCGGGACAGGGCTGTTTGGTCTGATGGTCGGCAGCCTGATACTGGGGCCATTCGCCGATGCCATCGGGCGCAAAAGCGTTTTACTGATATCAGTGCTGGTGTTTGGTCTCGCCACCCTGGCCAGCGCCTACACCCAATCGATCGAGTCGCTTACGGCTCTGCGTTTCATCACCGGCATCGGCCTGGGTGGTGCGATGCCGGCGTGCATTGCCTTGAGCACCGAATACTCCCCCGCCCGCCGACGCATGATCATGGTGACCTTGAGTTGGAGTGGCTTCACCGCTGGCCTGGCCTTGGGCGGCATGCTCGCCGCGCACATGATTCCTGCATTCGGCTGGCGTTCTGTGCTGGTACTGGGTGGCGTCATGCCGCTGGCGTTACTGCCACTGTTGGCTTGGTTAATGCCCGAGTCGGTTCGGTTCATGGCGTCCTCGGGCAAGCACGCCGACGCCTTGCGCCGGGTGGTCAAACGCATCACCCGAAAAAGCTGGAGCGGTGTAACGATCCTCGATGACGAACGCCCGGCCCACGTCAGGTCGCCGATCTATCATTTGTTCATCGACGGTCGGTTGGTCCGCACACTGCTGCTGTGGGTGACCTTCTTCTGCTCGCTCTTTGTGTTTTATCTGTTGACCAGTTGGCTGCCTACCCTGCTCAAAGAGGCCGTCTACGATATCGCTTACGCTTCGCGTATTGGCGCCATGGTGCCGCTGGGCGGTACCGTCGGCGCCATTCTCATGGCCCTGCTGATGGATCGCGTCGGTCCCTACCCTGTGCTGACGTTCTCGTACTCGGTGACGGCTGTGGTCATTGCCGTCACGGGCTATCTGATGGGTGATCCCTATCAATTGGCTGCCATGGTATTTCTCATTGGCTTCGGTGTAGCCGGTGCGCAAAACGGCCTCAACCTGGTGTCAGCCACCCTGTACCCCACCGCCGCCCGCGTGACCGGGGTGAGTTGGGCAATGGCCGTCGGCCGTTGCGGTTCAATTGTCGGCTCGACGCTGGGCGCCTGGTTTATTTCCACCGCGGGTACAGCACAGGTCTTCTTCCATTGGTTGGCGCTTCCTGTGCTGATCGGCGCAACAGCCATTGGTGGTCTTTATTGGCTCAGCACTCGACGGAACCCGACAGTCAAGCCTGCTCAAGTTGCTCCCGCAGAAACTCAATGAAACGTTGAGTTTTTGCAGGCAAAAGACGGGTTTCAGTGAGGGCATACACCGGGATCGGACTGGCCTGCCATTGGGGCAGTACCGGTTGCAGCAAGCCAGTGCGCAGATCGTCCGCTGCAATGCCTTCAGGTAGCAGCGCTATCCCCAGATCCAGTGTCGCCAATCGCCGAAGCATCCCGACGCTATTCAGTTGAAACCGTCCTCCCACCTCGACCTCAACCACTTCGCCTGAATGGGAAAGCTGCCACTTGCCAGCCTTTCGCAGGCGCAAGCATTCGTGGTTTACCAGCTCGGACGGATCGCTGGGTTCTCCATTGAGTTCCAGATAACGAGGCGAGGCGTACAAACGACGAGAGAGGCTCGCCAGCTTGCGTGCAATCAGATTCGAATCTGCCGGTTCGCCCATGCGAATAACCACATCGACGGGTTCGCTGACCAGGTCAACCTGGCGTGGCGTGAGGTCGAATTCAAAGCTGATGCCTGGATACCGTCGAGCGAATTCAGCAATGAGCGGTGCCAGGTAAATGTTGGCGAAATCCACCGGCAGTGACGCGCGCAAAAGGCCGCTTGGATGCGCGAGCATTTCACCCAGCTGCTCGTGCGCCAGCCGCGCCTCGTCAACGATTCGCTTGCACCGGTCAAAGTACAACTGCCCCGCCTCGGTCAATTCGATCTTGCGCGTGGTGCGATTTAACAGTCTCAAGCCAATGGCCTTTTCAAGCCCGCTGATGCGTCGCGACAAGGTCGAATTGGGCATCGCCATCGCTTCTGCGGCTTTGCGAAAACTGTGGGCTTTGACGACCTCGACGAACAACGCCATGTCGTTCAGAAGTTCCATGTTGATTGCTCCATCAGTGGATCAGTCATTTCAATTGTAGCTAGTTTATCCCGCATCCAGTTTGATCAATGATGGTTACATCAGCCTTTGCCGTTAACGGTTGCTCAACGGCCCCCGCAGGAGAGCGTCAACTGCATGAAAGACCTTAATGACCTTTATTACTTCGTACTGGTGGTCAAACATGGAGGGTTCTCGGCAGCGGCACGGGCAACGGGCATTGAAAAAACGTTGCTCAGTCGTCATATCGCGGATCTTGAATTGCGGATGGGCGCCAGGCTGTTACATCGCACAACGCGCCAGGTTTCGCTGACCGAAGCCGGCCATCATTTCTTTACGCTCAGCCAGCCCGTTGTCGAGGGTGCGCATACCGCTTATGAAAGTGTGGAACATCTTCGACGAGAACCCGTCGGGTTGGTACGGTTGAGCTGTCCTCAGGTGATGGCGCAGAGTTACCTGGCCCCCCTGCTGCCTGGGTATATGGAGAAACACCCAAAGGTACGGCTTGAGTTGAATGCAGTCGATCGAGAGGTCGACCTCTTTGAAGAGCGCTTCGACGTGGCCTTGCGATCGCGTACCCGGATTGAAGAAACGGCCGGGTTGGTCGCAAAGGAATTAGGGGCAACCAGGCAGATTCTGGTCGCAAGCCCCCGCTTTCTCGATCGTGTCGGCCGGCCTACCTCGATCAAGGCCATTTCAGGCATCGAGACTCTTTCGCGTCCTGGTGACATCCATGATGGAGTCGGTCGCTGGTTCCTGCGCAGTTCATCAGGTGAAGAACTGCTGGTCAGCCATCAACCACGTCTCATATGCGATGACCTGCGTATGCAGTTGGAGGCCGCTGTTAATGGACTGGGCGTCGCCTTGTTGCCGGAACCCATAGCCGCCGCCTCGGTGCGCGCGAAGGCCCTGGAAGTCGTTATCCCCTCCTGGAGCGGTGCAACGCATATCATCCATCTGCTCTACCCCAAACCGAAGGGTATGTTGCCCTCCGTTCGCAGCCTGATCGACTACCTGAGCCTCCATTTACCCCAGAGCATCCAGGAACGAAGCATCACCGTTGATTGTGTCGCTTGATACCGCGCCGGTTGATGTTTTGAGTTCGGGGAACATAACGCCTTAATGGCCGCGGTTCCCTTTGAAAGCGACTATTGCCAGGCTGATTGCTGGCTGCGCAGTACCTGGCCAACCATTTCTCTCAACCACTTGTTCTGAGGGTCTCGGTGAAATCGGTCGTGCCAGTACAGATCAATCTCGAACGAGGGTATTTGCAGGGGCAGAGGGTGTATGACCAGAGGATAAAAGCGCGCCAAGGTTTTACCCAGGGAAATGGGCAGCGTCCATATCATGTCGGTATCCAACAGCAAGTGCGGAGCGGACAAGAACTGAGGGGTGCGCATTTTAATGCAGTCTCTGCCGCCCGCATCGACCAAAGCACGCTCCAGTGCCTGGTGACCGCCACCACCTGACTCCACCAACAAATGCTCACTGGCGACAAAGGCTTCGAGGCTCAAGCCGCGATGTGCCAAGGGGTGGTCTTTGCGCATGGCGCAGACGTAATACTGAGAAATAACAGGCGTACGGTGAATGTCAGTCTGAAGGGTCGGCAAAAAGCCGAGCGCCAGGTCGATTCTGCCAGTGGACAGGCCATTGAGCGTCTCATCCATCCCACCCACGACGGTGTGTATTCGAGCTTGAGGTGCAACCCTGGACAATTCGCTCAAGATGGGCGGCAAACAAACGACCTCGCCAATGTCGCGCATTCTAAAGACGAATGATTTTTCACAATTTTTCGGATCGAACATCGGCATTTGGCTTCCTGCCTCCCTGACCATCGCAAGGGAGGCCAACAGTCGCGGCGCGATATGGACACAAAACGGCGTCGGCTCCATTCGGCGACCGACCAGCGTAAACAACCTGTCTCCATAATCGTTTCGCAACCGCTTGAGCGAACCGCTGACGGCAGCCTGCGTAACACCCAGATTCTGCGCCGCAATGGAGGCTGAGTGGTCTCGCCACAACGCCTCAAAGGTATAGAGCAGATTCAAATCCTTCATCGAAATGCCTTGACTGAAATTCGCAAACCAAAACACTGCACTCGCCAGCAAAGCGGCGTGGGCTTCGACTGGCAAGTGCAGCTCAACTGGCACTCATGAGTGGTTATGCAGACGCTTGGATAACATTACCAGCAGATGCGCTGCTGTACAGGGGTGAAATATCAATGTGTATTCGATAATCGTTGATCAATCGGGAAGCATTGAAGTGAACAACGACACAACAAGGAACATTGATAATCGTGCCGTCATGCTGGGTGTAATAGGTATCAAAACGCATGATTGTCGTGTTGCCTTCGCTCCACAGGCCTTGAAGAATGTGTTCCATCGAGGCTATTTGGGTAAAAAATGACTCAATCGCCGTCCTGACACCCTCTTTCCCCACTACTTCCGGGGAATTGCCAAACCGAAACACGACGTCATCGGTCAGATAACTCAAAAAACCTTCGACCGACATCCGATCGACACTTTCAAACATACCTGTCAATTCATGGTTCATTGCACGCCTCATTTCTTGTTTTTGTTTTTTCATTTCTGGTCGCTGCGGTGAATCTTATGCCGCTTTGCTGACCTTGTTACGGATGGCTTGCAGGGTGGATCGTACGGCGCTCAGGTAGGACGTCTGCATGCCGGTTGAGAACTCGACTTCCTTCTCGCTGCCCGCCGGTACGCCCGGCAGGGAGAAATCAAAGGAGAAGCGCAGGAATAGTTCGCCATCCTCTTCCTCGATGACGTTCTTGATCAGACCACGGGCATTACCGGAGAGGCGCACGAACTCGACTTGCTGCTCTTCAGTAAGAAGGACCATTTCCTGAAGGCGCTCACCGTAAAGCACCACTTCGCGGATAAAGGTATTGCCCTGGTCCTCAACGACATTACATTCGGTAATGGCATCAACGAACGGCACCGCATTGCGAGCCTTGCTCACCAACCCTTCCCATACCTGGCTGCGGTTCAGGTTCACACCGCCCGACTCCTCAGGGGCATTGACTTTCAATCGACGACTTACATTGATCATGGGGGTACTCCGGGGTTTCAGGTTCAAAAGTGACCGACTCCCTGTCGAGCGTCAGGGACAGTCTGTCAGGGGGTCTCAAACGGTGAGATAACCACCGTCTACGGCCATTGCCGTACCGGTCACAAAACTGGCGTCATCGGACAGCAGCCATAGCGCAGCCTTGGCGATTTCTTCCGGTTTTCCGAAACGACCGATAGGGTGTCGTTCGCGCAATGCAGCGAACTGTTTGGCAAAATTGGGCTCTTCGCTCGCACGCACGATCATTGGCGTTTCGATGATCCCTGGCATGATTGCGTTGACCCGGATGTTGAGGGTGCCATAGTCGACGGCCGCAGCCTTGGTCAACCCGACCACCCCATGCTTGGCAGCGATATAGTCCGAGGCAGCGGCAATCGCTACCGAGCCCAGGGACGAAGCGGTGTTCACGATGGCGCCACCGCCACTGTTCAACATGGCCCGGATCTGATGCTTCATGCAGTAGAAAACACCGGTCAGGTCGATGCGGATAATGCGATCCCACGCCGCAGATGAAATTTCATGCAGAGGCAAGTTGCTTTGCTCGACCCCTGCATTGTTGAACGCGCCATGCAGACGGCCAAATCGAGTGACGACATCATCGACTGCTGCGGCCACAGCGTCTTCGTCGGTAACGTCGCAGATGATTGAATAAGCCTTGCCACCGGCAGCCGTGACAGCGCTGGCGGTTTCTTCGACGCCTAGGGCATCGCGATCAAGCAGCACAACTCTGGCGCCCGCTTTGGCAAAAGCCAGTGCAGAAGCACGGCCAATACCGCCTGAGGCGCCAGTGACAATGATGTTCCGGTCGTCAAGGTTGCTCATATCCACACTCTCGTTTTGTAATGCCACTTACTGTATTTACCGGGGCAACGATCGGGAATCCCGTAAAACCACCAAAGACTGTTGCGCTGTTGCACCAATCAGCGGCGGGTCAAATCCAGCGCCACATCGACGATCATGTCCTCTTGCCCACCGACCATTTTTCGCCGACCCAATTCGACCAGGATGTCGACGGTACGCAACCCGTAGCGCTGGGCAGCCGCTTCGGCATGGCGAAGGAAGCTTGAGTAAACGCCGGCATAACCCAGTGCCAGCTTTTCGCGATCAACGCGCACTGGACGGTCCTGCAGGGGACGGATGATGTCATCGGCGGCATCCATCAGGGTTTACAGACCGGTGCCATGGTTCCAGCCCAGGCGCTCGGCTGCGGTGATGAACACCTCCAATGGTGTGTTGCCTGCACCGGCCCCCATCCCAGCCAGACTGGCGTCAACGCGATCACAACCCTGACCACCGCGACGATGGAGTTGGCAACGCCCAAGCTCAGGTTGTGGTGGGCATGGATACCCGTCTTCGCATGGGGGGCGTGGTTCAAGGATTAAGTGGCGGGGAAGCAACGGCGGCAGCATGCGATGATCGACTGCCACAGCGTTCCCGACCACAGAGAAAATTCCGGTTTGAAGCGGCGCAAAGGGACAGCGCTCTCGTGCCCTTTGCGCTTGAAGCAATGCTCTTCCGGGTTAGATGCCCAGGCAGAGGTATTTGATTTCCAGGTAATCCTCGATGCCGTACTTGGAGCCTTCACGGCCCAGGCCCGAGGCCTTGATGCCGCCGAACGGCGCGACTTCGTTGGAGATCAACCCGGTGTTGACGCCGACCATGCCGTATTCCAGGGCTTCAGCCACACGGAACACACGGCCCAGATCACGAGCATAGAAGTACGAGGCCAGACCGAACTCGGTGTCGTTGGACATCGCGATCAC
>RCUT01000101.1_pt1 | contig 46796 bp, 38 predicted proteins | sample 2166171 | NCBI WGS metagenome assembly RCUT01 (sample SAMN09932757, study PRJNA488358) | compost metagenome | isolation source: compost soil in 4-hydroxybenzoic | place: Germany: Experimental Botanical Garden | reverse complement strand
AGCGATGCCCTCGCCACCAAGGCTGGCTCCCATAGGGCGATGCGCTGTAACAGACAAGCCGCTATCGTCAGCCAAGCCCATGATATGGTTTCCCCCTGCCCGCACAGCCTCAAGGATGCCCAATGCCGCACGCAAACCCACTCCTTCCAGGATTCATGGTGGTTCATGGCAACCGCCTGGATGAACTGCGCAGCCTGGTGGTGAGCTGGATGCGGCGCTATCCGCTGGCGCCACTGGAAAACGAGATCGCACTGGTACAAAGCAACGGTATTGCCCAATGGCTCAAGCTTGCGCTGGCCGAAGACCCGGAGGATGACGACCAGGGCGGCTGCGGCATTGCAGCAGCAATCGAGGTGCAGTTACCCGGCAGTTTCATGTGGCAACTCTACCGTCGGGTGCTGGGTCGCGAAGAAATTCCGGAAGTTTCCCTGCTCGATAAGGCACCACTGACCTGGCGTCTGATGCGTCTGCTGCCGGAGGTGATCGACAAGCCGCATTTCGAGCCCTTGCAGCGCTTCCTGACTGACGACAGTGACCTGCGCAAGCGCTACCAGCTCGCCGAGCGCCTGGCCGACCTGTTCGACCAATACCAGGTCTATCGTGCCGACTGGCTCAAAGACTGGGCCGCCGGTCGACATGTGCTCAACACCGCTCGCGGTGAGTCGAAGCCACTGCCTCCGGCCAATTGCTGGCAGGCAGAGCTGTGGCGTGCGCTGCTGGTGGATGTGGGGGAGGAGGGCATGGCTCAGAGTCGTGCCGGGGTGCATCAGCGCTTCATCGAACGAATCAACAGCCTTGAGCACGCGCCTGCTGGACTGCCGTCACGGGTGATTGTCTTCGGCATTTCCTCGTTGCCCGCCCAGGCATTGGAGGCGTTGGCCGGGCTCGCACGTTTCAGCCAGGTGTTGCTCTGTGTGCACAACCCCTGTCGTCACCACTGGGCGGATATCGTTGCCGACAAGGACCTGCTGCGTCATCAGTACAAACGCCAGCAACGCAAGCAGGGCATGCCCAGCCTGATCGATGCACAAACCCTGCACCAGCACGCCCATCCACTGCTGGCAGCCTGGGGTAAGCAGGGCCGTGACTACATCAACCTGCTCGACAGCTACGACGACCCAGGCAGTTACCGTGCAGCATTCAGTGATGGCCGCATCGACCTGTTCAGTGACAATGAACCGCAGAACCTGCTCAATCAGTTGCAGGACGACATTCTCGAATTGCGCCCGCTGGCAGAAAGCCGCGCACTATGGCCTGAAGTCAATCCTGCCAAGGATCGCTCGGTACGCTTCCATATCGCTCACAGCCCCCAGCGTGAAGTGGAGATTCTTCACGACCAGCTGCTCGCCCGCTTCAGTGCCGACCCGCACCTGCGCCCGCGTGACGTGATTGTCATGCTGCCGGATATCAACACCTACGCACCGCATATACGTGCCGTATTTGGCCAGTTGGGCCGCGATGACCCTCGCTTCATTCCGTTTACCCTGACCGATCAGGGGCAGCGCGGTCGTGATCCGCTGCTGATTGCCTTGGAGCATTTGCTGAAGTTGCCGGACAGCCGCTTTGCGGTCAGCGAGATTCTCGACTTGCTCGATGTGCCCGCCTTGCGCGCCCGTTTCGCCATCAAGGAAAGCGATCTGCCGACCCTACACCGCTGGATTGAAGGCGCCGGAATCCGCTGGGGGTTAAACGCCGAGCAGCGCGCAAGTCTCGGCTTGCCGGCTGATCTGGAACAGAACAGCTGGCGATTCGGCCTGCGGCGGATGCTCCTTGGCTATGCCGTGGGCACCGGCGAAGGCTGCGACGGGATCGAGCCGTTTGATGAGATCGGTGGGCTGGACGCGGCACTGATCGGGCCCCTGGTGGCCCTGCTCGATGCGCTGGAAATCGCCTATCAGCAGTTGTCTACGCCAGCCACGGCGGCGCAATGGGGCGAGCGTTTGCACGCGCTGTTGCAGGTATTCTTCCTGGCCGAAACCGAGCATGACGACTACTTGTTGGTACAACTGCAGACGTTGCGGGAGACCTGGTTGCAAACCTGTGAATCGGTTGGCCTTGAAGACTTGCTGCCGCTGACCGTGGTTCGAGAAGCGTGGTTGGCCGGGCTTGATCAGGGGCGATTGTCACAACGATTCCTGGCCGGTTCGGTGAATTTCTGTACGCTGATGCCCATGCGCGCCATACCGTTCAAAGTGGTCTGCCTGCTTGGCATGAATGATGGTGACTACCCACGCGCGCAACCGCCGCTGGACTTCGACCTGATGGGCAGTGACTACCGTCCAGGTGATCGCTCTCGTCGTGAAGATGACCGTTACTTGCTGCTGGAAGCGCTGCTTTCGGCGCGTGATCAGTTGTATGTCAGTTGGGTCGGTCGCAGTATTCGTGACAACAGTGAACGACCAGCCTCGGTACTGATCGGCCAGCTACGCGATCACCTTGCCGGCGGTTGGCGACTGGCCGGCGCCAAAGACGGCGACAAGCTCGACGGTGGCGAACAGCTGTTGCAGGCCTTGACCGTCGAACACCCGTTGCAGCCCTTCAGCGCCCGTTACTTTCACAAAGGCAGCAGCTTGTTCAGTTACGCACGCGAGTGGCGAACCTTGCACCTTCCTGGCGAAGAGCAGCCAAAGGTCGAGGAACAACTACCTCCCTATAGCAACGATGAGGCCTTGAGCCTGACCTTGCTTCAGGACTTCCTGCGTCATCCCGTGCGGCACTTCTTCAGTCAGCGCCTGAAGGTATTTTTCGAGTCGGTGGAAGCCCCCTTGGCCGATGAAGAGCCCTTTGTACTTGACGCCTTGCAGCGTTACAGCCTCAGCGAAAGCCTGTTAGTCGCTGCCCTGGCGAGCCCCGAGGACGCCGGCCAGGCACTGGGTGCTCAGGCTCGTCGCCTGCAGGGTAGCGGCATGCTGCCATTGGCGGGCTTCGGCGAGTGCCTGCAAGCCGAGTTGGTCGAGCCGTTGCCGGATTTACTGCAGCGTCATCAACAGCTGTTGCACCAGTGGCCCACTGCCTTGGACAGCGCCTTACCGATTCGCTTCGAACACCGCCAACTCAAACTCGAAGGCTGGCTTGGGCGGGTTTATCAACGCGATGATCAATCCTTGCTCAGCATTACCACGTTGCCCAATGGCATCAGCAGCGGTCGATCACTGAAATGGCATCGGTTGACGTCAACCTGGGTCATGCATTTGGCCGCCTGTGCAGTGGGGTTGCCGTTACATAGTGCTGTGGTGGCCACGGACGTCACCCTGTTACTGACACCAATTGAGCAACCCCGTGCGGCGGACTTGCTTGGTGACTTGCTGCTGGCCCGCCAGGCTGGCATGTGCGCGCCGCTGCCTGTGGCGGTCAAGACCGCCATTGCCTGGCTGGCCCAGACTGATCCCGACAAAGCGCTGGCTGCTGCGGCCAAGGCCTATGAAGGCGATGGTCAGAACAGCTTTGGCGAACGTAGCGAAAGCACCGCGCTGGCCCGTCAATTCACTGACTTTGCGGCGTTGACTGCCAGCGAAGAATTCGAGGGGTGGTGTGAAGCCATGTACCGGCCGATGTTCGAGGCGCCCTGGCAGACCTTAGGCAACGAAGAGGACGGCCAATGAGTCGCACAGCCCCCCTGGCCCTGACTTTTCCGCTCCACGGCAGTCAACTGATCGAAGCCAGCGCCGGTACCGGCAAGACCTTCACCATCTCTGCCCTGTACCTGCGCCTGGTGCTGGGGCATGGCGGCGACCAAGGCTTCGGTCGCGAATTGCTGCCGCCACAGATTTTGGTGGTGACCTTCACCGACGCAGCTACCAAGGAACTACGCGAACGTATTCGTACGCGACTGGCAGAAGCTGCACGTTTCTTCCGTGGCGAGTTGCAAGGGGCCGATCTGTTGCTGCAACAGTTGCGTGACGATTATCCACAGGACGTATGGCCAGCCTGCGCCAACCGTCTGGATATAGCTGCGCAATGGATGGATGAGGCGGCGGTGTCGACCATTCACAGCTGGTGTCAGCGCATGTTGCGTGAGCATGCATTTGACAGCGGCAGCCTGTTCACCCAGACCTTGGAAACCGATCACAGCGAGTTGCTCGGCCAGGTCATGCGCGATTACTGGCGACGTTTTTGCTACAGCATGCACGGTGACGCCCTGGCCTGGGTGCGCAGTCACTGGGTCAGCCCTGATGCGTTGCTGCCTAGGGTGCGCTCGCTGTTTGGACGTCAACGTATTGAGAACAGCGCCGAGGAACCGCAAGCGCTGATCGATGCTGTACTGCAACAGCGCACTGAACAGTTGCGCAGCCTCAAGGCACCTTGGGTGCAATGGGCGGGGGAGCTGTTACAGATCTGTCGAGACGGCGTAGCGAACAAACAGGTGCATGGCAAGTTCATTCAGGCGCGCTTCTTCGAACCATGGTGCGAAAAGCTGGTGGCGTGGGCTGAAGACGTGCAGGCGCTGGAGCTTAACCTAGGCACCGGTTTCACCCGATTGACCCGCGCAGGCGTGGCAGAAGCCTGGAAAGGCGAGCCACCCACCCACCCGGCACTCCAGGCGATGGAGGCCCTGCAAGAGCAATTGAAAGCCTTGCCGACCCCCGACGCTTGCCTGTTGGAGCACGCCGCCGCCTGGGTTGGAGCACGTTTCGAACAGGAAAAGCGCCGTCGTGCGGAAATGGGCTTTGATGACATGCTCATACGTCTCGATCACGCCTTGCACGGCGATGCGGGTGAGCGTCTGGCAGGCTTGATCCGTGAGCAGTTCCCGGTGGCCTTGATCGATGAATTCCAGGACACCGATCCGGTTCAGTACCGGATTTTTCAGCGTATCTACCGGATTGAGGAAAACCTCAGCGACACCGGCCTGTTCATGATTGGTGACCCGAAGCAGGCGATCTACGCCTTCCGCGGTGCTGATATCTTCACTTACCTAGGGGCCCGCCGTGCTACCGCCGGGCGCCTGCACAGCCTGGACACCAACTACCGCTCCAGCCAGGACATGGTCGGCGCGGTCAATCATGTGTTCATGCAGGCTGAACTGCGTGAGCGGGGGCGCGGTGCCTTTCTGTTCCGCGACGGCGAAGACAACCCAGTGCCCTTTGTCGAGGTCAAGGCCAAAGGCCGCGGAGAGCGATTTCAGGTCGACGGGCAGGTGCTCGGCGCCCTGCATCTGTGGCAGCTGCAAAGCGATGAGCCCGTCTCCGGGGCGATCTACCGTCAGCAGCTTGCAGCCAGTTGCGCCAGTCAGATCGTCGCGCTGCTTAATGGCGGGCAACAGGGTCGCAGCGGATTTATGCAGGGAGACCAGAGGCTGCGTGGCTGTATGCCTTCAGACATCGCCATCCTTGTCCGTGATGGCCGCGAAGCGCAATTGATCCGCGCCGAACTGGCCGCCCGTGATGTACGTAGCGTGTACCTGTCAGACAAAGACTCGGTGTTCGCCGCCCAGGAAGCTCAGGACCTGCTGTCCTGGCTCAAGGCCTGTGCCGAGCCGGATGTCGAGCGCCTGCTCAAGGCGGCGCTGGCCAGTATCACCTTGAATCTTCCGCTGTCGGCCCTGGAACAGTTGAACCAGAACGAGCGTGTGTGGGAACGCTGGGTCATGCAGTTCCGTCAGTACCGGCTGATCTGGCGCAGCCAGGGGGTATTGCCGATGCTGCGTCGGCTTCTGCACGACTTCGATCTGCCGCAGGTATTGATGGCCCGCAGTGATGGCGAGCGGGTGCTGACCAACCTGCTGCACCTGGCCGAACTGCTACAGCAGGCGGCGACCGAACTGGACGGAGAACAGGCGCTGATCCGCCACCTCGGCGAGCACCTTGCCAGCGCCGGGCAAGCCGGTGAAGAGCAGATTCTGCGGCTGGAAAGTGATGAGCAACTGGTCAAGGTGGTCACCATTCACAAGTCCAAGGGCTTGGAGTACCCGCTGGTGTTCCTGCCGTTCATTTGCACCAGTAAACCGGTGGATGGCTCGCGCCTGCCGCTGGCCTGGCACGACAGTCAAGGTCAGGCCCAACTGACCCTGACTCCGCAAACCGAGCAAATCGCCTTGGCCGACGATGAGCGTCTGGCTGAAGACCTGCGCCTGCTCTACGTTGCCTTGACCCGCGCACAGCACGCCTGCTGGCTGGGTGTGGCCGACCTTAAACGTGGCACCGGCAAAACCTCACTGCTCCACCGTTCGGCGCTGGGCTATCTGCTCGGTGGCGGGGCGCCGCTGCCAGCTTCCAGCCAGTTGAGTGACTGGCTGCAGGCGCTGCAGGCCGGTTGCCCGGCGATTACCTGCCAGGTCAAACCTGAGCCTGACGAACAACGCTACAGTGCACCACGCAATCAGGCCGAGCTTCTGCCTGCACGACAGCCCAAACGTCGTGCGGCGGAAAATTGGTGGATCGCCTCCTACAGTGCGCTGCGTATTGGTGAGGAGTCGCTGACCCTGGCGGCAGACAGCTCGCAAGCACAGCAGTTGCTCGATGATGAGCGCCCCGACCCGCAGCAGTTGCGCGAAGTGATGCCCGGCAGCGGCGATATCCATCGTTTCCCGCGTGGTCCCAACCCCGGAACGTTCCTCCACGGCCTGCTCGAATGGGCGGGGCTGGAAGGTTTTGGCCAGGTGACGGCGAATGATGAGGCGCTCAAGCGCATGGTTGGCCAGCGTTGCAACCGGCGTGACTGGACGGGCTGGATTAACACCCTGAGCTTCTGGCTGCAGCAGTTGCTGGTGCAACCTATGGACCTGGCACCGGATAGCCCGGCAGTGGCCTTGAACCAGCTCAGCCAGTACCAGATCGAGATGGAATTCTGGTTTGCCAGCCACAAGGTCGATGTTGCTCAGCTTGATCGCCTGGTGGCCGAGCACACCCACCAAGGCGCAGCACGAATTGCTGCACAACCGGCCCAGCTCAACGGCATGTTCAAAGGTTTCATCGACCTTGCCTTTGAACATGACGGGCGCTATTACGTGGCTGACTACAAGTCCAACTGGCTTGGTCCTGACGATCAGTCCTACAGCGAACTGGCCATGGAGTCGGCCATTCTCAGCCACCGCTACGACCTGCAATATGTGCTGTACCTGTTGGCCATGCACCGTCAATTACGTGCACGGCTGCCGGATTACGATTACGACCAGCATGTGGGCGGCGCTGTGTTCATCTTTTTGCGTGGTGTGCATTCGGCCTCTGGCGGAGTGTTTTTTGTCAAGCCGCCACGGGAGTTGATCGAGCGCCTCGATGACCTGTTTCGCGGCCAGAGTGCTCCGCAACAACACGACCTGTTCCAGGGAGATGCACCATGAGCCGTACCCTCGTCGACCTGTTGCCGACACCCTTGGATGCCGGCCATCTGGCGGCACTTGCACCGTTGAGCAACAGTGCTGACTTGCTGGCCTTGCTCGATCGCTGGGTCGAGCGTGGCTGGTTGCGCGCTCTGGACCGGGCCTTCGTCGGTTTTCTCGACGAGCGTGACCCGGGCGGCGATCCGCTGGTGCTATTGGCCGCAGCCTTGGCCAGCCACCAGTTGGGGCATGGGCATGTGTGCCTGGATTTAGGTGAGACCTTGGCCGAGCCGGACTTTGCCTTGTCGCTGCCACCCGAGGGCGATGTTCTGGCAGGCCCACTGTTGTTACCCTCACAGTTGCTTGAACGACTGGCGTTGGACACCTGGTTGCAACGTCTGGCCAGCAGCCGTCTGGTCGCCAATGGTGCGAGTGTTGAGCAGGCCTCGCGACCGTTGGTACTCAGCAGCCAGCGTTTGTACCTGCGTCGTTACTGGAGCTATGAACGGCAGATCGACAACGCCCTGCGCCAACGCCTGGAACAAGTTGAACCGACGCCCAGCGACCTGTCGGAGCGCTTGGCGCAGCTGTTTGCCGGTGGCAGCCAGCCGGGTCAGGTGGACTGGCAGAAACTTGCCTGCGCCTTGGCCACTCGGGGGGCCTTCAGCATCATTACCGGTGGTCCTGGTACCGGCAAGACCACCACCGTGGTGCGCTTGCTGGCTTTGCTCCAGGCCCCAGCGGTGGAGGCGGGGCGCCCTTTGCGTATTCGCTTGGCGGCCCCCACCGGCAAAGCGGCGGCACGACTTACCGAGTCCATCGGCCAGCAGGTTGAACGCCTGGCGGTTGACACCCCGGTGCGGGACAACATTCCCACCGATGTCTCCACGGTGCACCGCCTGCTCGGTAGCCGCCCGGGCTCGCGACATTTTCGCCATCATGCGGGTAATCCCTTGCCCCTGGATGTGTTGGTAGTCGATGAAGCGTCGATGATCGACCTGGAGATGATGGCCAACTTGCTCGCCGCGCTACCGCCTCACGCTCGCCTTGTGTTGCTGGGAGACAAGGATCAGTTGGCTTCGGTGGAGGCGGGTGCGGTGCTCGGTGACCTCTGCCGGGATGCCGAGGCCGGCCGTTATAGCGCTCAGACCCAGGCCTGGCTGGAGCAGGTCAGTGCTGAGACGCTGGTGGGCAGTGAGCTGCAGGCGGGCTCTGCCGAACAATATCCACTGGCGCAGCAGGTGGTGATGTTGCGTTTCTCCCGCCGCTTCGGCGAGACCAGTGGTATCGGGCGTTTGGCACGGCTGGTCAATCTGCAGGATGCCGAGCAGGCCCGTGCCTTGCTGCTACAAACCCAGGATGATGTATTCGGCCTGACCCTGCGCGGTGAGCAGGATCGCGCCCTCGACCGGCTGCTGCTCGACGGTCTTGGTCGCGGAGCCGAGGGGCCGCAGGGCTACCGCAGCTATTTGCAGGTCATTGGCCGGCAACGTCCGTCGCTGTCCACGCCAGCCGATGACCCGCGCTGGGAGGCGTGGGCCATGGCCGTGTTGCAGGGTTTTGAGACCTTCCAGTTGCTGTGCGCCGTGCGTAAAGGCCCGTGGGGTGTCGAAGGCTTGAATCAGCGGGTCGGTCGTGTGCTTGGCGCCGCCGGTCTGATCGATGTTGAGCAACCCTGGTATGAAGGCCGACCGGTACTGATGACCCGCAATGATTATGGGCTGGGCCTTATGAATGGCGACATCGGTATTGCCTTGCGCCTGCCCGATGAACAGCACCCTGGCCAGCAAGTGTTGCGGGTGGCCTTTGCTCGGAATGATGGCCGCGGTGGTGTACGCTTCGTGTTGCCCAGCCGTCTCAATGAGGTAGAAACTGTTTACGCCATGACTGTGCACAAATCTCAGGGTTCGGAATTCACCCATACTGCCCTGGTGTTGCCTGACGCTCTGAACCCGGTTTTGACCAAGGAATTGATCTATACCGGTATCACCCGGGCGAAAAGCTGTTTCACTTTGATAGAACCGCGACAAGGCATTTTCGAGGATGCGGTGCGGCGCAAGGTCAAGCGCATTTCCGGGTTGATGCTGGAGCAGGTATGAGCACGGCGATTCGGCCTTTTCCCGGATCGGCGGGGGCTTGCTCTCTCGCTGGGAAAACGGCCTCTGTGCTATCGTTGCGGCATCATTCCTCGGCGTTTTAAGAGATTTCCTTCATGAATGTGGCCGCCCCGACATCGGGACGTGTGATAAACCGGGGGCGCTTGTTACTGGCTGCGCTGCCGTTGTTTTTCGGCACGCTGGCCCATGCCGATACCTCGCCAACTTCGACCCTGGCCGAGCAACGATCCTCGGCGGTGACTCAAGTCGTACAGGGTATTCTCAGTTATGCGCGTTGGCCGGTGGAGCCTGCGCAACTGCGCCTGTGCCTGGTCGGGCCGACCGAGTATGCCGATGACCTGGTCAAAGGTACTACGCAGACCACAGGTCGTCCCGTGCTGGTGCGACGGTTGTTGGCCGCAGACCCGCGCATCGGCAATGAGTGCGACGCCGTTTATCTCGGTACATTGACCCCCAGCGAACGTAGCCAGTTGTTCAGCGCAATCAGCGGACACCCGGTATTGAGCATCAGCGAAGCTGATGACCCGTGCACGGTAGGCAGTGTGTTCTGCCTGCGGGTCAGCGACCGCCAGGTGGCGTTTGACGTCAACCTTGATTCGGTGGCGCGTAGCGGCGTACGCATTCATCCTTCGGTGCTGCAGTTGTCGCGGCGTCGGGCTGCGCAGCCATGATCGGATTCGGCTGGGGGCGCGAGCGCCCGACCTTGCGTGCCGTGCTTGGTCGTCGCCACTTGAGTGTGGCCTTACTGGCAGTGGGCCTGGCTGGTGTTGCCCTTACCGTGCTCGGCGTGCTGGCGCTGCGGGTGTATGCCAACCACAACTTGCACTTGATTGCCCGCTCGATCAATTACACCGTTGAAGCTGCGGTGGTGTTCAACGACAGCAGCGCAGCTAATGAGGCACTGGCGCTGATTGCCTCCACCGAAGAGGTGGCTGACGTCAAGGTGTTCGACGACGGCGACCAGTTGCTCGCCCGCTGGCAGCGCAGCGATGACAGCTTGCTGGCCCGAATGGAGCAGCAGGTGGCCCGCAGTCTGCTCGAAGAGCCAATCGTCCTGCCGGTGTTGCATCAGGGCCAGCAGGTTGGTCGTATCGAATTGGTCGGGCAGGGCGGTAGCCTTGTGCGCTTTCTGCTCAGTGGCCTGGCCGGCATCATGCTGTGTACGGTGCTCAGTGCTGTGGGGGCGTTGTACCTGTCGCGGCGCATGTTTGGCGATATTGTCGGTCCGTTGCGCAGCCTGGCCACGGTGGCTCATGCCGCACGTCGCGAACGCAGTTTCGATCGCCGGGTGCCGCCAGCACAGATTGCGGAGCTCAATGAGTTGGGCAATGACTTCAATGCCCTTCTCGACGAGCTGGAAAGCTGGCGGAACCACCTGCAGAGCGAGAACGAAAGCCTTGCCCACCAAGCCAGTCATGACAGTCTGACCGGCTTGCCCAACCGGGCCTTTTTCGAAGGTCGGCTCAGCCGCACGCTGCGCAACGCCAATAAATACCAGGAACACATGGCGTTGCTGTTTCTCGACAGTGACAACTTCAAGGAAATCAACGACAGCCACGGCCATGCTGCGGGTGATGAAGTGCTGGTCAGTGTCGCCACGCGAGTGCGTGCGCAACTGCGCGAGAATGATCTGGTGGCGCGTTTGGGCGGTGACGAATTTGCCGTGTTGCTGGCGCCGTTGCACAGCCTGGAGGATGCCCAGCGCATTGCGGAAAAAATCATTGCCAGCATGCGCCTGCCGATACGTCTGGCCGAAGGGCAGAGCATCGTCACCTCATTGAGCGTTGGCATTGCTTACTTCCCGGATGACGGCCGCACGCCGTCCGAGCTGCTTAATGCCGCCGATGCGGCAATGTACCAGGCCAAGCGCAACACCCGTGGCCAATGGCAAATGGCAGAGACGGAACGCTCTGCCAATCAAGTAAAAAACAGGAGCTGAACCGTGATACACCTGAGTCGAAACCTGCGTACCCACTTTGTCTGCCTGGCCCTGCTATTGCTGGCGCTGAGCGGTTGCCAGAGTGTGCCGCCCAAGGGCCTGACGCCTGAACAGATTGCCGTGCTCAAGCAAGAAGGCTTTCGCCTGACCGATGAAGGCTGGGAGTTCGGCCTGTCGAGCAAGGTGTTGTTCGGCAGCGACCTGGACTCGCTCAATAGCGAGAGCCGGAGCATCGTCGAGCGCATCGGCAAGTCACTATTGTCGGTAGACATCCAGCGCGTGCGGGTTGATGGCCATACCGATGCTTCGGGCAGGGCTGCTTACAACGAACAACTCTCGCTGCGCCGGGCCAAGAGTGTGGCTAATGTTCTGACCTCTATCGGCATGCATCCGGAGAACGTCGAAACCCGTGGACTGGGCAGCCGGGAACCGGTGGCCAGCAATGACACTCGCGAGGGGCGTATGGAAAACCGCCGGGTGGCGATCGTGGTTGCTTCCGACTAATTGGCGAATGTCATGCTGCGCGACTCGCCCATCAACAGCGGCGTGTTGCGCTCAGTCACCTTGCGGATGTAATCCCACAACAGGGTAATCCGCTTCAGCTTACGCAGATCTTCCCGGCAGTACATCCAGAACTGCCGGGTAATCTCCACCTCCTCCGGCAGGATCGCCACCAGACGCGGATCTTGTGCGGCCAGAAAGCACGGCAGTATCGCCAACCCTCGACCTTGTTGCGCCGCCACGTATTGAGCGATCACGCTGGTGCTGCGCAGGTTGGCGCTGGCGGCAGGAATCAGGTTGGCCAGGTACAGCAGTTCTGAGCTGAAAGCCAAGTCGTCGACGTAACTGATGAACTGATGCCGGGCCAGGTCGCTGCTGCGCGTGATCGGCTCGTGGCTGTCCAGATACTCTTGAGTGGCGTACAGGCGCAGGCGGTAGTCGCACAGTTTGCAGCAGACATAGGGGCCATGCTCCGGACGCTCCAGGGCTATGACGATATCGGCTTCGCGCTTGGACAGGCTGATGAAATGCGGCAGCGGCAGGATGTCCACTGAAATGGCCGGGTAGGCGTCGACGAAGTGGCTTAATTGTGGGGTGACGAAGAAGCTGCCAAAGCCTTCGGTGCAGCCCATGCGCACATGCCCGGAAAGCGCCACGCCAGACCCTGAAACCTGCTCGCAGGCCATGTGCAGGGTGCTTTCAATCGACTCGGCATAGCTGAGCAGGCGCGTGCCTTCGGCGGTCAGGACAAAGCCGTTGGTCCGCGATTTTTCGAACAACAAAGTGCCCAGCGCCACCTCCAGCGAACTGATCCGCCGCGACACGGTGGTGTAGTCCACACCCAAGCGCTTGGCCGCGCTGCTGGCCTTGCGGGTACGGGCCACTTCAAGAAAGAACTTCAGGTCATCCCAGTTCAAGGCGCCTAGGGAGGTGATGTTTTTTTGCATGTTGGTCCGGCTTTTATGTGCGTTCTTATTGGATCTTTGCACATCTATACTCCAAAACAAGCCCTAGACCCAAGCGCTTGTCGTGGCTGACCCGACGGCGTCGATCTCTCCCTAACAACAATTTCAGGAGAACGCACATGAACGCATCCCTCACTCCCGGCCAGACCAAGGTCGAGCAGGTCAAGCTGCTGATCGACGGCCAATGGGTCGAATCGAAAACCAGCGAATGGCGCGACGTGGTCAACCCGGCCACCCAGCAAGTGCTGGCCCGCGTACCCTTCGCCACCGCCGAAGAAGTCGACGCCGCCATCGCCGCCGGCCAGCGTGCGTTCAAGACCTGGCGCGACACCCCGATCGGCGCGCGCATGCGCATCATGCTCAAGCTGCAGGCGCTGATCCGCGAACACACCAAACGCATCGCTCAAGTCCTCAGTGCCGAGCAGGGCAAGACCCTGGCCGACGCCGAAGGCGATATCTTCCGCGGTCTGGAAGTGGTCGAGCACGCCGCCTCCATCGGCACCCTGCAGATGGGCGAATTCGCCGAGAACGTTGCCGGCGGCGTCGATACCTATACCCTGCGCCAGCCGATCGGCGTGTGCGCCGGCATCACCCCGTTCAACTTCCCGGCGATGATCCCGCTGTGGATGTTCCCCATGGCCATCGTCTGCGGCAACACCTTCGTGCTCAAACCGTCCGAGCAGGACCCGCTGTCGACCATGCTGCTGGTCGAGCTGGCGCTGGAAGCCGGCGTACCGGCCGGCGTGCTGAACGTGGTGCACGGCGGCAAGCAGGTGGTGGATGCCATTTGCACCCACCAGGACATCAAGGCGATTTCCTTCGTGGGCTCTACTGAAGTCGGCACGCACGTTTACAACCTTGGCAGCCAGCATGGCAAGCGTGTGCAGTCAATGATGGGTGCCAAGAACCACGCGGTGGTGTTGCCTGATGCCAACCGCACACAAACCATCAATGCGCTGGTGGGTGCTGCCTTTGGCGCGGCGGGCCAGCGCTGCATGGCGACCTCGGTGGCAGTGTTGGTGGGCAAGGCCCGCGAATGGTTGCCGGATATCAAGGAGGCTGCCAGCAAGCTCAAGGTCAATGCTGGCTGTGAGCCGGGCACCGACGTTGGCCCGGTGGTTTCCAAGCGTGCCAAGGAGCGTGTGCTGGGCCTGATCGAAAGCGGTATCAAGGAAGGCGCCAAGCTTGAACTCGATGGTCGTGATGTAAGCGTGCCAGGCTACGAGCAAGGCAACTTCGTCGGCCCGACCCTGTTCTCCGGGGTGACCACCGACATGCAGATCTACACCCAGGAAATCTTTGGTCCGGTGCTGGTGGTGCTGGAGGTCGATACCCTTGACGAAGCCATCGCCTTGGTCAACCGCAACCCCTTCGGTAACGGCACAGGCCTGTTTACCCAGAGCGGTGCGGCGGCGCGCAAGTTCCAGAACGAAATCGATGTCGGTCAGGTCGGCATCAACATCCCGATTCCGGTGCCAGTGCCGTTCTTCAGCTTCACCGGCTCCCGTGGCTCCAAGCTTGGTGACTTGGGCCCGTATGGCAAGCAGGTAGTGCAGTTCTACACTCAGACCAAGACTGTCACCAGCCGCTGGTTCGATGACGACAGCGTCAACGACGGTGTGAACACCACCATCAGCCTGCGCTAAGGAGTTCATTATGCGTATCGCATTTATTGGCCTGGGCAACATGGGCGCACCAATGGCGCGCAACCTGATTAAGGCCGGCCATCAGCTGAATCTGTTCGATCTGAACAAGACTGTACTCGCCGAGCTTGCCGAGCTCGGTGGGCAGATCAGCACATCGCCGCGTGATGCCGCGCAGCAGAGTGAGCTGGTGATTACCATGCTGCCAGCCGCTGCTCATGTACGCGGCGTGTACCTGAGCGAGGACGGCGTGTTGGCCGGCGTACGTGCCGGTACGCCGGTGGTCGACTGCAGCACCATTGATCCGCAGACCGCGCGTGAAGTGTCGGCGGCGGCCGCCAAGCAGGGCGTGGACCTGGCCGATGCACCGGTTTCCGGTGGTACCGGTGGTGCCGCGGCAGGCACGCTGACCTTCATGGTTGGCGCCAGCGATGCACTGTTCGCCACCCTGCAGCCGGTGCTGGCACAAATGGGCCGTAACATTGTCCATTGCGGTGAAGTGGGTACTGGGCAGATCGCCAAAATCTGCAACAACCTGCTGCTGGGCATCTCGATGATTGGTGTATCCGAAGCCATGGCCCTGGGTAATGCCCTGGGCATCGATACCAAGGTGCTGGCGGGGATCATCAACAGCTCCACCGGGCGCTGCTGGAGCTCAGACACCTACAACCCTTGGCCCGGCATCATCGAAACCGCACCGGCTTCGCGTGGTTACACCGGTGGCTTTGGGGCCGAACTGATGCTCAAGGACCTGGGCCTGGCGACGGAAGCGGCGCGTCAGGCGCATCAGCCGGTGATCATGGGGGCCTTGGCGCAACAGTTGTATCAGGCCATGAGCCTACGCGGTGATGGCGGCAAGGATTTTTCGGCGATTGTTGAGGGGTATCGCAAGCCGGAGTAACACGCATCGCCAGCAATGCTGGCTCCCACAGGTACTGCGCACACTTTAATTCTGTGGGAGCTGGCGTTGCCAGCGACGGATTGCAATCAGGCGAAAACGAAATACTTGCGCACCGTCTCCACCACTTCCCAGGTGCCTTTCATCCCCGGTTCGATGACGAACACATCTCCCGCTTTCAGATGCACCGGCTGCTCACCTTCCGGGGTGATCACACAGTAGCCGTCGAGGAAGTGGCAGTACTCCCATTTTTCATAGTGCACTGCAAACTTGCCCGGGGTGCAGATCCAGGTGCCCATGATCTTGCTGCCGTCGGCCGACACATACGCGTTGAGGTTGACCGTATGCGGGTCACCGCCAATGCGTTGCCACTTGGTCGCATCCAGCACGGGGGTAGGGCAGGTCTCGCGCAGTACGGTGATGAAGTCGGACATTTCAGGCTCCAGTGGATCGCTCAAAGGTCCATCACCATAGGAGCGATCGGCTGGGGGCAGTTGTCTGGTCTCGACCTTTGGTTGTCTGGACGCGCAAATCAGGGCTTATCCATCGAGGTGGTAGTGGTTATGCCCACCAGTAGCGCACGAAGTGGAAGAACACCGGCGCGGCGAAGCAGACCGAATCCATGCGGTCGAGCATGCCGCCGTGACCTTCGATCATATGCCCCCAGTCTTTCACCCCACGGTCACGCTTGATTGCCGACATGACCAGACCGCCGGCAAATCCCATCAGGTTGACGGTCAAGGCCATCAGCGCCGCCTGCCAGAAGCTGAAGGGGGTGATCCAGCACAAGGTGGCGCCGATCAGGGTTGCCAGCGCCACGCCGCCGACCAGGCCTTCGACAGTCTTTGAAGGCGACAGATTAGGGGCGACCTTGTGCTTGCCGAATAGCTTGCCGCAGACGTACTGCAGCACATCGGAGATCTGCACCACGAGGATCAGCCAGGCGATCAGCAGCAGGTTGCGACCTTCGTATCCGGGGATATCCAGGGTCATAAGGGCCGGTACCGAGGACAGGCAATAGACCGCGATCATCAACCCCCACTGGACTTTCGATGCCCGCTCAAGGAAGCGCGTGGTGTCGCCGCCGAAGCTGGCCAGGATCGGCAGCAGCAGGAACAGGTAGACCGGGATGAAAATGCTGAACAGGCCGTACCAATCCATGGCAATCAATAGGTACTGCACCGGCAGGGCGACATAGAAGGCCGCCACCAACGCCGGGTAGTCGCTGCGTCGGGTCGGCGTCAGTGTGAGAAATTCGCGCAGGGCGTAGAACGACACGCAATAGAACAGCAGGATCACCCCGAGCTTGCCGAACAGGAAGGCCAGGCCGATGACCAGGACCATCATCCACCAGGCGTTGATCCGCGCATTGAGGTTGTCGATCACCGCATGGGGGGCCGGGCCCGCGCGCCATTTGAGCAGACGCCCGATCAAGCTGGCGAACAGCAGCAGGCCGCCGATGCCGGCGAACAGCGATAGTGTGTTGTTATCCATGTCAGGATTCCTTCGGAGCCAGGGCCAACAGGGCCTCGCGGGCCCGGTCGAGAAACGCGTGCTTGCTTTCATCGGCCAGCAACTGCAGGGGTTCGCCAAAGCTCAAGGTGCAGAGCAACGGCAAGGGCAGGGCACGCCCTTTGGGCATCACCCGATTGAGGTTGGCGATCCACACCGGGATCACTTCGACCTGCGGGTGGGCGCTGGCGAGGTGGAACAGACCACTCTTGAAGGCCAACAGCGGCTCGTCGCTGAGGTTGCGGGTGCCTTCGGGAAAGAAGATCAGCGAGTCGCCTTGGGCCAGCGCCTCCTGGACCGGTTGCAAAGGGCTGCTCTGGGCGTCGCTGTGTTGGCGATCGATCAGTACGCCATTGAACACGCGCTTGATCAGAAACTGGCGAATGCCCGGCTTTTGCCAGTAATCGGCACCGGCGACCGGGCGAGTGCGCTGGCGCAGGGGCTGTGGCAGTGACGCCCAGATCAGCACGAAGTCGCCGTGGCTGCTGTGGTTGGCGTAGTACAGCCGTTGCACCGGTTGCGGCGTGCAGCCCAGCCACAAGGCGCGGGCGCCCGTGATCAGGCGGGCGACCGAGGTGATGGCAAAGGCGGTGAGGGCGGCAAGCATGGCGAGGTCCTTATCCGGCGTAGTGAAGCAAGGGCAAAAGCACGATGGCGACCAGCGCGAGCATGGCCTGCACGGTGAAACACAGCACTTGCTGACGTAACAGGCGCATGGCCGCCCGGCTGCGCGTGGTCCAGTCGCGGTTGTCGACCTGGCTAGCCTTGAGGCCAAGGCTGAACAGCGCCTGATCCAGCGCCTGGGTGTGTTGCACTAGTTGCTCACCCCGGGTGGCCAGCTGAGCAAACAGATCGGCATCCAGTGCCACCCGGATGGCAAAGAACTTCTGCAGCAAACCTGCTAACAGCAGTAGGGCGCATAAGGCGGTACTGAACCAATGGGAGGGTGCTCCGATCAACAATGGCGCCAGGCCAAAAAACAGTGCTAGCAGGCTTATCCCGTCGGCCAGGCGCTCGACCTGATGACCACGTTTGAGCAGGCTGGCGACCACCGCCAGAGACGTTTGGCTGGTCACAGGCAAGGCTCCGTTTGCAGGCGTTCGATCACCTGCAGGTGCTGTGGATGCAGGACCACGCCAGGGCGTGCCTGGCTGATGCGTTGCTGGGCTTGTCGGGCATCGGTGCAGCGTCCGCTGAGCACCAGCCAGGCCGCTACGGCGCTGGCGCTGCGTGAGTAACCGAGGGCACAGCAGACCAGCACCGGGCCCTGTTTGCGCAGTTGTTCGATAGCCGTTGCCGCTTCCCGGCAGCGTTCGGCCGTGGGCACCACCAGATCGAGGCTGGGCAAGGCGCAGTACGCTTGGCCGGGGGCAACGGAGGCCGGCAGCTCGGCGCACAGGTCGACGATGGCGGCGAAGCGCGCGGCTTGATGCTTACCCGGAATCCGCCCGAGATACACGCCATCGCACACTTCATCAGCCTCGGGGTGATGACGCGTCCACCAGCGCGAGTTGAGCCAGGCGCCAATCAGGTAAGGTGCGAGCAGCCAGCGTGCGGCATAAGACAGCCGGCCATCGGCACCCTTCTGGAACCCTTCGGCGCCCAGTTGCGCATAGTTGAGCGCCACCACCAGTAGCGCGATTGCTGGCCACAACAGCCACAGGGCGACGTCCGCAAGATACACCGCCAGTCCGGTCAATAACGCAGCCCCTGCGGTGTAACGAAGAGCCAGGCGCCAGCGTTGTGGATCACGGGCAAGCGGTATAAAGCCCAGCACCGGCCGGCTTTCGAGTGGCCACAACCAGACACACAGCACCCCCACCAAGGCGCCAGTGGGCAGGTCGATAAAATGATGTTGCCAGGTGGTCAGCACCGACAGGCCGATCAGCGCCATCCAGCCATGCATCAGCACGCGGGGTAGCCAAGCGTGGACATGCCGGGCGAACATCGCCCAGATGATCACCAGCAAGGCTATGTGCAGCGATGGCGCTTGGTTGAACGGTTTGTCGAAGCCCATCAGCACATCGAACAGCCAACCGAATAGCCCATCTAGTGCCGGCCGCTCGACGGTGAAACGCAGCGGCCAAAGCAGAAAGCCAAGGATACAGATCACCTGCGCGCTGAGCAGGCGCAGGGCATGGCGGTCCATTTCCCGGCGGCACAGCGGCAGCAGAAACGACAGCCCGTAGAGCAAGTCGATCGACCAGTACGGGATGATGGTCCAGGGCCACAACGGGATGCTGCTTTCCCAGGCGAAGACCAGACTGCCGACGTCGCTGCGCCCTGCGGTGTAGCTGTTGGTCAGGCCATAGCTGAGGAAGAACAGCGGGCCAAGCAGCAGCAGCCAGAGCACACCACGCTTGATCAGGCCTGGTTCGCGCGAGGCGCTCATCCGGCGACCCGCTGGGCCAGGCTGACGCTGAAGATGCCCCACTGGTCGATACGCTGGCAGACCTTGCGAAAGCCTGCCGCTTCGACCAACTGATCCATCTCTACTTGGCTGCGGCGGCGCATTACCCAGGCTTGGCCGGCGCGGTGGCTAGTCAGGGCGCGGGCAATCATCTCCAACTGCGGGTGCCATGGTTGACCGGTGTACACCAGGTAACCGCCAGGCTCCACCGCCTGGGCCAGGCCACCGAGGGAGTTACTGACCATCTGGTTGCTGGCGAACAGTTCATACAGGCCCGAGACCACCGCCAGGGTCGGGCGGGGATCAAGGCTGGCGAGGCTCTGGGCATCGAAGGCATCGCCCTGAACGAAGCGGGCAATATCGGCCAAGCCCTTTTCGGCGATCAGCGCGCTGCCCTGTTGGACATTGAGTTCGCTGTAATCGCGCAGCAGGATTGACTCGGGGCGCTGCTCCAGGCCTTGCAACGCTTCGAGTATGTAGCGGCCATGGCCGGCGGCAATATCGACAATATCCACGGGCTTGTCCTGTTCGCGCAGGCGCTCAATGGCCAGGCGTAACAGTTCCTCGACATGCAGCTTGCGTTGGCGGATGCCGCGCCAGCCGATGGCATTGAGGTAGTTTTGGTCGATCATGCGACCGATCGGGCCCTTGCCGGTGGGCTGGTTGCGATAGATGTAGTCCAGGGTGCTGCCGGAGTCGAAGCCGGTATCGAAGCCCAGCTTGACCCCGTCCGACAAGCCTTTGCCGAGGCGCAACCCGGCGCGGGTAACGCGCCAATAGAGGTCAGCTGGCGAGTTGCGTGGCAGCGGTGCGGCCAGGCTTTCGGCCTCGGCGCAGCTAGCGCCAAGTTGGTCGGCATCGAGTAGAGAAGGGCGCTGCGGCGCCTGGCTGAAACAGTGCTCGATAAAGCGGCGGATCCGCATCAGGGCATGACCGCGGTCACGCTCGCCAAGGGTGTCGTGGAAGAACCCGGGGAGGACGTGCTTCTCTTTGTGCACGCTGCCCAGACGTTCGAAAAATTGCTCTTGGGGTTGGCGCTTGACGACGAAATCTGCGCCGGAAATAAGCAGCTGCGTTGGCACCTGGATCGCCTGTGCATCCGCCACTACGCGGTCGGCGGCTTCATACAGGCCAAGCAGCATGTTTACCGAAATCGGCCGACTGATTAGCGGGTCGCTTTCATACGAGGCGATGCGCTCGGGGTCGTGACTGAGCAGGCGCGGCTTGACGTAGCTATTGACGAAGAAGTTGCCGCGCCAGGCACGCATCAGTTTCAGCCCCGGGCGAGCGAACGGCACGTACAGTTTGACCTTGAAGGCCGGCGAGGCGAGGACCAGGCAACGTACCTTGGGTGCATAGTCATGGGCCCAGGTGGCGATCAACACGGCACCGACGCTTTGCGCCAGCACAGCCATGTCCTCTTCGGCAATGTCGTGCTCGCGGGCGATATGTTCGATGAAGGTCTGCACGTCGCGCACGCTGCAGGCGAAACTCGGGCTGTCGCCGCGGGCGCCGGGCGATTGGCCATGGCCTCGGGCATCCCAGGCGAAGAAGTCATGGCCGGGCAGTTCAAGCTCATCGACCAGATGGGCCATACGTCCACCGTGTTCGTGGCCGCGATGGAACAGCACCACGGCGCGGCGCGGCTGATCGCCAGCGATGCTGGCCGGCCAGTGGCGGTAATGCAGCTCGACACCGTCGTGGGTGGTAAAACGCAGGGATTGAGCGTTGCGCATGGCAAATATCCTTATCTGGCACAAAGAGCTTCAGCGGGTTTGCGCCAGACCGCGGCTGACCCGGTTGTAGAGGGTATAGAGCGAGAGCAGCAAGATCACCAGCAGCACGCCGTTGATCCAGATTGACGCCAACAGGCCGGTGGCAACGCCAGCACCGAGAACACCGAAGGCAAAGGCACGATCGCTCTTGCCCATGGGGCCGTCGTAGCGACGCTCAGCACCGACCAGCGGGCCCATGACGCCAGCGTATTCGCTGATTAGCGCGGCGAGCACAACGACCACCACCAGTGCCGGCGATACCCCTGGCAGCAGAGCAAAGGGCAGGTACAAGGCGCTGTCGGCGACCAGGTCGCAGAGTTCGTTGTAGTAAGCGCCGAGTTTCGATTGCTGGCCGAACTCACGGGCGAGCATGCCGTCAATGGCGTTGAGTGCCATACGCAGCAACATCCACACTGGCACCAGCGCGAACAGCCAAGTGATATGAGGAAGCCAGGTCAGCAGCAGGCCAAGCAACACGGAAATCACGGCGGCGCTCAGGGTCACCTGGTTGGCGGTCACGCCGCGTTGGTAAAGACGCTCGACCGTCGGGCGCAACAGCGCCTGGAAGCGGGGTTTGAGCTGGTAGATCGACGGCACGGTGAAACTCCCTTTACGACTCGGTTGGCGATCAGTGCAGCAACAGCTAGGTGCGCAGGGGCGATTGTCGGTGGATTGCAGTTGCTGGAGCAACAGCGCTAGCACTCAAACATTCCAGCAAGGCGCGCGCATGCCCGGGCAGGCTGGAAAAGTCACGACTGCACAGGCGCAACTGGCGCCTGGCCCAAGGCTCGCCCAGCGCCAGGCTGTGCAGCGCCAGTACACCTTGCCAGCGCTGCACGGCTGCCAGCGGCACGATGCCCAGGCCGGCACCATGGGCGACCATGCGGATCACCCCATCAAAACCGTCGGCGCGCACGCGTACCTGTAGGCGCTGCCCCAGGTGCAGCGCCTGTTCTTCAAGGTGCAGGGCCAAGGCACTGTCGGCTTGCAGGCCGACGTAGCCATGGCCGAGGGTGTCGGCAAAACGCAAGTTGGCATGGTAGGCCAGGGGATGCGTAGGGGGCATGATCAGCATCAGTGGATCGTCGCGAAACGACAAGGTCTGCAGGTGTTCGCTGGTCACAGCGCTGGAGATGATGCCGATATCCGCCACGCCTTGGGTAATGGCCTGGACGATACGCAGGCTTGGCAGTTCGTGGATGTCGATGTTGATGGACGGGTAGTGTTCGAGAAAACCGGCGAGCAGTTCCGGCAGGTATTCGGTCAGTGCTGCGGTGTTGCACAGTAACCGTACCTGGCCCTGCAGGCCTTGGGCATATTGCGCCAGGTCGAACTGCAGGCGTTCGACCTGCTGTGCAATCAGCCGCGCATGCTGCAACAACGCCTGCCCTGCGGGCGTGGCCTGGACACCTCGTCGGTTGCGTTCGAGCAGGGGCGTGCCCAGCGAACTTTCCATGGCGCGGATGCGTGCGCTGGCAGCCGGCAACGACAAGTGGCTGCGTTGGGCGCCGGCGGTGATGTTGCCGCAGTCCAGCGTGTGCTGGAACAAGCGCAGGTCAATCAGATCGAAATGCATCAGCCTCTGCCTGAGCAATAGTCTGGCTGAGTATATGGCAGATTTTCAGTCTGAGTGTCGAGGTGCAGGATAGCGCCATGACTACATTACTTGGCTTCTATCAGGACATTGGACCGGCGCTGTCGCTGCTGGTGATCGTTACGTTTATGCTGGCTGGCGCGGTCAAGGGTGTAATCGGCCTGGGCTTGCCGACCATTGCCATGGGCTTGCTCGGTCTGGCTATGTCGCCTGCGCAGGCTGCGGCGTTGCTGATTGTACCGTCGACCTTGACCAACCTCTGGCAATTGGCGGCCGGTGGACACTTGCGAGCCTTGCTGAAACGGTTGTGGCCCATGCAGGTCATGATTTTTATCGGGACCCTTTTGGGCAGCGTCTGGCTGGGCATCAACAGTGGCGAACTGGCGGCTCACGCGTTGGGGGCCGCGCTACTGGTGTATGCGCTGTACGGTCTGTTGGGGCGAGGCTTGAGCCTGGCGGCTGCGCAGGAGCGCTGGCTAGGACCGGTCTGTGGGCTGATTACCGGGGTGGTCACGGCTTGCACTGGGGTCTTCGTGATTCCAGCGGTGCCTTATCTACAGAGTCTGGGCCTGAATCGCGACGAAATGGTCCAGGCCTTGGGCCTGTCATTCACGGTATCGACCCTGGCCCTGGCGATCGGCCTGGCGGGCCAAGGCGCGCTGGGTGCGCAAGCCCTGGGCGCGTCTTTGCTGGTGCTGGCGCCGGCACTGCTGGGCATGTTTTGCGGTCAATGGCTGCGTCAACGCATCAGTGCCGCAGTGTTCAAGCGTTGCTTCTTTATTGGCCTGGCTCTGCTCGGCGCGCATCTATTGATCAACGGCTAGCCGAAGAGGGGCTAAGCATCTCGATCAACTGGATATCGAAGTCGCGTTCCAGGTAGTCCATGCGCGTTTCGAAGAACTGCTGCATGTGCGGCAAGGCAGAGTGCACATCCAGCGCGGCCTTGCTGGCCCAGATCTCGTAGAACACAAACAGGCTTGGATCTTCCTTGTCACGCAGCATGTGGTACTCGATGCAGCCCGGCTCCTGGCGGCTTGGCTCGACATAAGCGCGAAACAGCGCCTCGAAGGCTGCGGATTTTTCCGGATGGGTTTTGGCTTTGAGGATGAAACCGTACTGCTCGCTCATAAAGAAGTCTCTGAAAGGAGTGGTGAATCGATTCTAAGGCAACAATAAGGATTTGATTCGTGCTTTTTAGTCAAATGTATTTTGCCCCATTGTGGCTTTTTCCCCGCGACCCCGACCTCTACTCTGCCGCCATCAAATTCACTCGGTCACAGGCGGATAGGCCTCGGATCGAACCCAGATGAGGCACACCATGAAAAAGATCCTGCTGCTCAACGGTGGTAAGAAATTCGCCCACTCCGATGGTCGTCTGAACGAAACCTTGCACGAGGCCGCGCTGGCGTTTCTTGACCGCGCCGGTTTCGACGTCAAAACCACCTACATCGACGGTGGTTACGACAATGCTGAAGAAGTAGAAAAGTTTCTCTGGGCCGATGTTGTCATCTATCAGATGCCGGGTTGGTGGATGGGCGCACCGTGGACCGTCAAGCAGTACCTGGATGAAGTCTTCACCGCTGGCCACGGCAGCCTTTACGCCAACGACGGTCGCACCCGTTCCGATGCCTCGCAAAAGTACGGCAGCGGTGGTCTGATTCAAGGCAAGCAATATATGCTTTCGCTGACGTGGAACGCGCCACAGCAGGCTTTTGATGATCCGAGCGATTTCTTCGAAGGCAAGGGCGTGGATGCGGTGTACTTCCCGTTCCACAAGGCCAACCAGTTCCTTGGCATGACGGGTCTGCCGACCTACCTGGCCGTGGACGTGATGAAGCGCCCGAACGTCGAGGCTGCCGTGGCTGCCTACGAGCAACACCTGGCCGAGGTTTTCCAGGTCCAGGCCTGATGAAACCTTGCGCTGGCCACCGCAAGCGGCTATCTATCACGGCTGTTGATCACCCCGGGGTACAACCGTGAAAGCCAGGTCCGATGAATTGCAGGTGTTCGTCTCGGTGATCGAGTGCGGCTCGATTTCCGCCGCCGCCGAGCAGGGTGGGCAGACGCCGTCGGCGATCAGTCGGACTCTGTCGCGCCTGGAAACCAAGCTCGGTACAACGCTGATCAACCGCACCACCCGGCGCATGGACCTGACAGAAGAAGGCCGTTTTTTCTTCGAACGGGCCAAGTCGATCCTGCAGCAGATGGACGAGCTCGAAGAACATTTGTCGGTGCACCACCAGACACCGTCCGGGCGTCTGCGTATCAATGCCGCGCTGCCGTTCATGCTGCATGCCATCGTGCCCTGGATCGCTGAATTTCGTGCGTTGTATCCGCAGATTCAGCTGGAGCTCAACACCAGTGACCTGATCATTGACCTGATCGAACAAAGCACCGATGTTGCCATCCGCATCGGTGAGTTGGCCGACTCCAGTCTGCATGCCCGATCGCTTGGTTGCAGCCCGCTGAACGTCTTGGCCAGTCCCGAGTATCTAGCCCGCTATGGCATCCCCGAGCGGGTCGAAGACTTGCATACGCATTCACTGCTGGGCTTTACCCAGACCGAAACCCTCAATCATTGGCCGTTGCGCCATGCCGAGGGTGATCGACTATTGATTCACCCGAGTCTGTCGGCCTCCAGCGGCGAAACCTTGCGCGAACTGGCTTTAGCCGGTGAGGGCATCGTCTGCCTCTCGCATTTTATGACCCATGAAGACATTCGTAGTGCTCGCCTGCAGGTAATTCTGCCCGAGTACAACAGTGGCTATCGCCAGCCGATCAATGCGGTGTACTACCGCAACACTCAACTGGCTTTACGCATCCAGTGCTTTCTTGATTTCATTCAGAACAAACTGTCGATCTACGCTTGTTGAGGTCTCCGGCTGCGACAGAATTTACCTGTACGCGGCGAATTTTCCTGCGGTGTTTGATTAGTTTTCGGACATAAGCCTTAATGGCTGTTCAACGAAAACAACACCAAGGAAGCTCTCATGCGCGTTGTGATGTTCCAAGCCCTGGGCCTGAGTGCCGCGATAGTCGCCAGTTCATCGGCTTACGCTGTGACCCTGGAAGGTGGCGCGGTGGCTGCGCCCGATCAATATGCTGCACAGGTAGCTGCCGATGTAATGAAAAAAGGCGGTAACGCAGTAGACGCCGCAGTCGCCACCGCCTTCACCCTGGCTGTGACCTACCCCGAAGCCGGTAATATTGGCGGTGGTGGTTTCATGACCCTGTACATGGACGGCAAACCTTACTTCCTCGACTACCGAGAAACGGCGCCCAAGGCCGCCAGCCGCAATATGTACCTGGATGAAAAAGGCGAGATCATCGAAAACCTGAGCCTGGTCGGCGCCCGCGCTGCCGGTGTGCCGGGTACGGTCATGGGCTTGTGGGAGGCGCATCAGAAGTTCGGCAAGCTGCCGTGGGCCGAGCTGATCACCCCGGCGGTAGGCTATGCGAAGAACGGTTTCAAAATCGCCGCCAAGCAGTACCAGTACCGCGAAGATGCCTTGGGTCTGTTCAAAGACAGTACCAACTTCAATGACTACTTCGGCAGCATGAAAGTCGGCGAGACGTTCAAGCAGCCAGAGCTGGCGCAAACCCTGGAGCGCATCGCCGACAAGGGCGTCAGCGAGTTCTACCAGGGCAAGACAGCCGATCTGCTGGTGGCGCAGATGCAGGCTGACAAGGGCCTGATCAGCAAAGACGACCTCAAGGATTACAAAGCGGTATGGCGCGAGCCGATGGGCATCGAGTGGCGTGGCAATATGGTCTATACCGCACCGCTGCCAAGCTCGGGTGGTGTGGCACTGGCGCAACTGCTGGGCATCAAGGAAAACCGCGCTGCTGATTTCAAAGGCGTTGATCTGAACTCCGCGCGCTATATCCACTTGCTGGCGGAAATCGAAAAGCGCGTGTTCGCTGACCGTGCCGACTACCTAGGGGACCCTGCGTTCTCCAAGGTGCCGGTGGATAAGCTGATCGCCAAGGATTACCTGGCCAAGCGCGCCCAAGAGGTCAATCCGACCGCTATCTCGGAAACCGAGAAAGTCCGCCCGGGCCTTGAACCACATCAGACCACGCACTTCTCCATCGTCGACAAACAGGGTAACGCGGTCAGCAACACCTACACCCTGAACTGGGACTACGGCAGTGGCGTTGTGGTTAAAGGCGCAGGTTTCCTGCTCAACGATGAGATGGACGATTTCAGTTCCAAGCCGGGTGTGGCCAACGCCTTCGGTGTGGTGGGTGGCGATGCCAACGCCATTGAGCCAGGCAAACGCATGCTCTCGTCCATGGCCCCGACCCTGGTTACCCGTGATGGTCAGGTCACCCTGGTACTGGGTACTCCAGGCGGTTCGCGGATCTTCACCTCGATCTTCCAGGTGCTGAACAACCTGTACGACTACAACCTGCCACTGGAAAAAGCCGTGGCGGCGCAGCGGGTTCATCACCAGTTGCTGCCTAAGGACACCATCTATTTCGATGCTTATGCACCGCTCGAAGGCAAGGTTGCCGAGGAACTGAAGAAGATGGGCTACACCCTGGAAGATCAGGGTTGGGAGATGGGCGATATCCAGGCGATCCGCGTGAAGGGCACGGCGCTGGAAACGGCTTCCGATCCACGTGGGCGTGGGGTAGGGCAGGTCGTTAAGTAAGTGTGAGCTTATCGCCGGCAAGACCGGCTCCCACAAAGGATCAGCTCAAGTGCTGAAACCTGTGGGAGCCGGCCTTGCCGGCGATGGCTGCAAAGCACCCAGGCTTTCAGTGCATCACACGCGGAAGTGGCTGACCATGGTCTGCAACTGGTTACCCAACCGCGCCAGCTCAACACTGGAAGCGGCCGTCTCGTCGCTGGCCGCCGCGGTCTGTTCCGACACATCGCGGACATTGATGATGCTACGGCTGATCTGTTCGGCCACCGCGCTCTGCTGTTCCGCTGCCGCGGCAATCTGCTGGTTCATCGACTGAATGTTCGACACCGTGCGCGTGATGCTTTCCAGCGAGGCGCCCGCCTTGCGCGTCAGTTCGACGCTGCTGTCGGTCAGGTTGCGGCTACCGAGCATCACATTGGCCACCTGCTGGGTACCACTTTGCAGGCCGGCGACCAACTCTTCGATCTCTTCGGTGGACTTCTGCGTACGCTGGGCCAGGCCGCGAACTTCATCGGCAACCACGGCAAACCCACGTCCGGCTTCACCGGCACGGGCCGCTTCAATGGCGGCATTCAAGGCCAGCAGGTTGGTCTGCTCGGCCACCGATTTGATCACGTCCATGACGCTGCCGATTTTCTGGCTCTCCTGCTGCAACAGGCCCATCGCCTCGGTGGAGCGGTGGACTTCCTCGGCCAGGCGTTCGATCTGGCTGATCGCTTCGGCAACCACTTGGTCACCGGCACGTGCTTGCGAATCGGCGTCGGTGGCGGCCGATGAGGCGTGCTCGGCGTTGCGTGCAACTTCTTGCACGGTGGCGGCCATTTCGTGCATGGCGGTGGCGACCTGGTCGGTCTCGACTTTCTGGCTGTTGACCCCGGCGCTGGTTTCCTCGGTCACTGCTGACAGTTCTTCGGCGGCACTGGCGATCTGGGTGACGCCATCGCGAATGCCGCTGATCAGTTCGCGCAGGGTGCTACCCATGCGCTGGATGCCCAGTTGCAGTACGCCGAGTTCGTCGCGGCGAGTCACGCGCAGGTTGTGGGTCAGGTCGCCAGCGGCGATCTTTTCCACGACGCTCAGGGTTTCGCGCAGTGGACGGGTGATCTGGCGGGTGATGATCACGGCCGCCAGTACACCGACCAGCAAGGCCAGCAGTGTTGCGGTGAGCTGCAGGGTGCGGGCCTGGGCGCTTTCGCTGTCGCGGCGTTCGAGCTGGATCATGTACAGCGCGTCGCTGGTCTTGACGATGGTGGCGCCTTGTACGGTCATCTCTTCGCGGGCCACGGCGATAGCCGCGGTGGCATCACGGAACTGGCGCACGGCGTCGCGATACGCCAGCACGGCGCTTTCAAATTGCTTGATGCGTGTCGCTTCGCTCGGCATCTGACGGTTTAGGCTGGCAATTTCAGCCAGTGCACCATCCAGCTGGCGCAGAGCCAACTGTTCGGTTTCGCTGCTGATGTCAGCAATGTAGCTGCGTACAGCCAGACGTACCTGGAACAACTGCTCCTTGGCTTGGGTAACGGTGCGGAACTGCTCCAGACGGCTGGCATCACCTTCGGGCAAGGCAAGAATGTCGGCGTTGATCGCGTCGATCAATTCGATCGCACGCGAGGCTGCCAGGTTCATCGAATCCCGGGCGGCCAGGCTGGTCTTGTAGCCGGCGCGCATCTTGTTGATCGAAACTTGATACTCGCTGATGGTCTGGCCCAGGTCCTGGAGCAACTTGACGTTCTCTGGGCTCTTGAAGCTCTTGAGCAACTTTTGCTGTTGTTCGCTGAAGGCATTGAGTTTGACCTGTACATTGCCCGCGGCGGCATCGTCACCGCCGGTCAGCATGTACTGCAGGCGGGTGATGCGCAGGTTGGTCAGGTCACTGTTGAGCTGGGTAATGTCGCTCATCCAGTTACTGCGGTTGATCAACCCACCCATGCTGTTCCAGCCGGTCAGGGCCAGTAGGCTGGTGAGCAGCAGCACCAGGCCGAAGCCCAGGCCGAGTTTCAGGTTGATGCTGATGTTGGCGAACCAGCTATTCATGCAATCCCTCCAGGAACGTTGTTCTTCATGATCCGTATCGCTGGAAGGTTGTTTTTGTTGATGGCCAGCCGATGTTCTGAGCAGGGTTTATCGGCGGTTTGCGCTGGAGCTGAAACGCTTTTTCAGCAAAATTGATCAGCGGTCGGTAACAGGGCTTTTCCGCAGCCAGCCAGAGGGGGCTGCTGGCCACGGATCAGCCTGGTTGGCGGCTCAGAGCGAGCGTGTGCCGAAGGTGTCGCACTGGTTGATATCGCCCTTGGCAAAACCGGTCTTGAACCAGCGCTGGCGCTGTTGCGAGGTGCCGTGGGTGAAGGAGTCCGGGACCACTCTACCTTGACCCTGCTGCTGTAGGCGGTCGTCACCGATGGCATTGGCGGCGTTCAGCGCTTCGTCGATATCGCCAGGTTCCAGCCAGTTCAGGCGCTTTTGCGCCTGATAGGCCCAGACTCCAGCCAGGCAGTCGGCCTGTAGTTCCTGGCGCACCAATAAGCCGTTGTCACCTTCCATGCGTTCACCGCGCTGACGCGCTGCCTGGACTTTGGCAGAGACGCCAAGCAGGGTCTGCACATGGTGGCCGACTTCGTGGGCAATCACATAGGCCTGGGCGAAGTCGCCGGCGGCGGAAAAGCGTTGTTCCATTTCGCGGAAGAAACTCATGTCCAGGTAGACTTTTTGGTCGGCCGGGCAATAGAACGGGCCGACGGCCGAGGAGGCGAAGCCGCAGGCCGAGTTGATCTGGCCACTGAACAGGATCAGGTTGGGGTCTTTGTACTGGCGGCCGGCCTGGGCAAAGATAGCCTTCCAGGTGTCTTCGGTGTCACCGAGGATCGAGGCAACGAACTCGGCCTGCTCATCATTGGCCGGGGGGGCCTTGCCGGTGCCGGTGGTGACCGGCGCCGTCTGTTGCTGATCCATCTGCCCAGTCAGTTGGCCAAGGATCTGCAATGGGTCCTGGCCGGTGATCCAGCCAATGCCGACGATCAACAGGATCGCACCTATGCTCAGGCCCTTGCCACCGCCGAAGCGCATGCCGCCACCACCCTCGCCACGGGCATCGACCACATTGTCGCTACGCCTGCCTTTTCGCCATTGCATGAGTGCTCTCCCGAGCTTGGAAACACGAGCTCAAAGATTAGTTCACCGGACGTCGCTCTGTCAGATTCCTGCTCCTTTCATAACCATTTGGTTATGTATAGGCAGGTACTTTTCAATGTTCTTCTGTGCCTTCATGCCGGAAACTGCAAGCTCGCCTGCCACGCCCAGGCGCTCCAATAATTCCAAGACAGGAGAACGGCATGTCTGCGCAAGACAACAGTCGCTTCGCTATCCGTGATCGCAACTGGCATCCGAAAGCCTTCACCCCGGATTACAAAACCTCTATCGCCCGTTCGCCGAGTCAGGCGCTGGTGAGCATTCCCCAGTCGATCAGCGAAAGCACCGGTCCCGACTTCTCGCACTTGAAGTTCGGCCAGCATGACCACGACCTACTGCTCAACTTCAACAACGGTGGGCTGCCGATCGGTGAACGCATCGTCCTCGCCGGGCGCGTCTGTGATCAGTACGGCAAGCCCATCCCACATACCTTGGTGGAAATCTGGCAGGCCAACGCTGGTGGCCGTTACCGTCATAAGAATGACCGCTACCTGGCACCGCTGGACCCGAACTTTGGTGGTGTGGGCCGTGCATTGACCGACAGCGAGGGCTATTACAGCTTCCGTACCATCAAGCCTGGTCCTTACCCATGGCGTAACGGCCCCAACGATTGGCGCCCGGCGCACATCCATGTGTCGATCAGTGGTCCGTCGATTGCTACCCGGCTGATCACCCAGCTGTACTTCGAAGGCGACCCGTTGATCCCGATGTGCCCGATCGTCAAGTCGATTGCCAACCCAGATGCCGTGCAGAGCCTGATCGCCCGCCTGGACATGAGCAACGCCAATCCTATGGATTGCCTGGCCTATCGCTTCGACATCGTCCTGCGCGGGCAGCGCAAGACTCACTTCGAAAACTGCTGAGGAGGTTTCCCATGCCTATCGAACTGCTGCCGGAAACGCCTTCACAGACCGCCGGCCCTTATGTACACATCGGCTTGGCCCTGGAGGCTGCCGGTAACCCGACCCGCGACCAGGAAATCTGGAGCCGCATGGCCCAGGCCGATGCGCCGGGCGAACATATTCTGGTGTTTGGTAACGTCTACGACGGCAACGGCCATTTGGTCCGCGACTCGTTTCTGGAGTTCTGGCAGGCCGATCACAACGGTGACTATCAAGACGACTTCAACCTGGAAAAGCCATTCAACAGTTTCGGCCGTACTGCCACCACCTTCGACGCTGGTGAGTGGACGCTGCACACCATTAAACCGGGTGTGGTCAACAATGCTGCTGGTGTACCGATGGCACCGCACATCAACGTCAGCCTGTTTGCCCGTGGCATCAACATCCACCTGCAGACCCGCTTGTACTTCGACGATGAAGCCGCGGCCAATGCCAAGTGCCCGGTGCTCAACCTGATCGAGCAACCCCAGCGTCGTGAGACCTTGGTGGCGACTCGCTGTGAAGTAAATGGCAAACTGGCCTACCGCTTTGATATCCGTATTCAGGGTGAAGGTGAGACGGTGTTTTTCGATTTCTGAGGTTGAACCCATCGCTGGCAACGCCAGCTCCCACAGTGATGGCCTCAACGTTGTGGGAACCGGTCTTGTCGGCGAACGGCCACGTTGTGGCCCCAAGGCTATGCCTTCATTCGTACTCCGTTACCCCGGCAATATGCCGCCCCGCGATATACCCAAAGGTCGCCGCCGGCCCCAGATTGATCCCACCTGCCGGGTAATGTCCACCCATGATGCTGGCCATATCGGTACCCGCCGCATACAAGCCGACAATGGGTTGGCGCTGGCTGTCCAGAACCTGGGCGTGTTCATTGGTCTTGAGCCCGGCGAAGGTGCCAAAGCAACCCGGCTCGACCTTCACCGCATAGAACGGTCCTTGCTCAATCGGCGCTACGCAGGGATTCGGCCGGTGCAAGGCATCGCCTTGTTTGCGGTTGTAAAGGGTGGAGCCGCGACCGAATTGCGGGTCTTCACCGTTATGAGCATGGCGGTTGTATTCGGCAACCGTGGCGCTCAAGCCTTGAGGATCAATCCCGCAGACCCGCGCCAGGGCTTCGATACTATTGGCGGTTTTCAGGTAGCCGGAATTGATGAGCGGTTGCACCGGTAGCGGAAACGGCCGTGAGATACCCAGGCCATAACGGCGTTGGAAGGCATGGCTGCAGATCAGCCAGGATTCGACCTTTTCGCCTGGTGCTTGGGCAACCATGGCGCTGACATAATCGTAGTAACCGTCGGCTTCATTGACGAAGCGCTTGCCATCCGCCAGCACGCCAATGATGCCGGGTTTGCCGCGTTCGATGATGTGCGGGAAATGGCCGGTGCTGCCATCGCTGTGCGGCACCCGCGATACCGGTGCCCAGGCCACGGGGCTGTGCAGGTCATCGGCGACCTGGCCACCGACGCTTTCACCCAAACGCAAGCCGTCACCGTTGGCGCCCAGCGGCGGCAGGGCCAGGTGCTCGTGGCCAGTGGGCGTGCGCGGGAACAGCGCTTTGCGCCGTTCGATGTCATTAGCAAAACCACCGGCCGCCAGGACCACAGCCTTGCGGGCATGAATGCTGATCGGGCCGCGCGCGGTCTCGATCAATGCACCGCTGACGCGACCTTGCTCCTGGAGTAGGTGCTTGGCGGGTGCTGATTCCCACAGCAGTACACCGAGGTTTTGCGCCGACTTGGCCAGCCGTGCCACGAGGGCTACGCCGTTGACCAGTTGCATGGCCCGGCCATACCTGGCGAGATCGAGCAGGTGACGGCTGAACCGCCTGCTTACATGCAGCAGCGAGCGCCATGACCGGGTCAAGGTCAGGAAGGCCCCCAGGTCCTTGCCAGCCATGATTGGCATGCCCATGAACGAGGTTTCGCGCATAGTCTTACGCAGGCGCTTGAGCAGTTTGCCGGCCTTGCGCCCGTCATAAGGTGCGGCGATGACCGAGCGTCCACCAGTGCCGGCACCGGGAGTATTGCCATGGATGTCGGCAATGCCATTGCCGTCGGCAAACTGCAGGGCAGTGTGGCGCTCGAAGAACGACACCATGTTCGGCGCCGCTTCAAGGAATGCGTCGATCATCTGCGCGTCGAAACGCTCGCCCAGTTCATGCTCCAGGTAGGTGCGTGGTTGCGAACGATCTTCGATTATTCCCGCGCGCTGGGCCAATGGGTTGCACGGTACCCACATCCAGCCACCGGACCAAGCGGTGGCACCGCCGAATACCGGGTCCTTTTCTACCACGATGACTTTCTGACCATGCCAGGCAGCTGTCACCGCTGCGGCTAGCCCGGCGGCACCGGAACCGATGACCAGTACATCGCAGTCCACGCGTTCGGCGGGGGAGGTGTCGACAGGCATGGGCAGTATCTCCTCGAAGAACCAACAGGTTTTGTTATATTCTGGAACTTGATTCCATATTCTATGTTTTCAGGTAACCCCGGGCCAAGCCGTAACAGCACAAAGTGGGCGAAGATCGGACAGTGATTTGCGCTTTCACCGGGGCTCTTTAGAATCGGCACAAATTTCAGGGACCATGACCATGGCCGGCAGTCAGATCGAACGCGCATTCAGCCTCCTCGAACGCCTTACCAGCGAACCGCGCGGGCTGCCCCTGCAGTCCCTGGCCGAAGAGCTGGAAATACCCAAAAGCGCCACACACCGCATGCTCGCCGAGCTGATGCGTCTGGGTTATGTACGCCAGAATCCGGAGAGCAGCCGCTACCACCTGAGCACTCGCCTGGTGGCCATGGGTTTCCGTTACCTGGCCAGCAGCGGTGCCGATGTCGTCCAACCGATCCTCGACCAGTTAGCCCAGCAGACCGGTGAGCTGGTGCGCCTAGGGGTGATCGAAGGCGACCGTCAGACCTGGATCGCTAAGGCGCAGGGCGCCCGCTCGGGCCTGCGTTACGACCCCGACATGGGCCGCGATGCTCCCCTGTTTTACACCGCCTCCGGGCATGCCTGGCTTTCCAGCTTGAGCGATGCCCAGGCGTTGTTGCTGGTCGAGCGCCAGGGTATCGCCAAGCGTGAGGACTTCGGCCCCAATGCGCCGGCGTCCAATGCCCAGTTGCTGGAGCGTTTGCGAATTGCCCGTGAACATGGCTATGCCTGGGTAGTGGAAAGCTCGGCAGTCGGTACCTCGGCGCTGGCAGCAGTGGTGCGTCATCCGCTGGACGGGCACGCGGTGGGGGTGCTCAGCGTTGCCGGGCCCAGTGCACGGATGAGCGAGGCACGCATGCATGAGCTGGCGCCAGTGCTGCTGGCGGCGGCGGCTGAGCTGTCGGCGGCCAGCCCGGCGTCGGAGCTGTTCGTCTAGAACCATCCTAGGTTCCAGCTTTCACAAAAAAGCAGCCAAGACAGGCTGTTTTTTTGCTTGCATTGAAATTGGAACTGGGTTCTAAATATTTCAAGACCCACTTCCGAGATAACAATAATGAGCCAACGTGTGATGTCCCTCGCTGCCCTGACAGTACTTGAGCTGTCGCCGGTGGAGATGATCGAAGTCGCCGCCCGGGCAGGTTATAGCCACGTCGGACTGCGCCTGGAACCGGCGACGCCAGAGGAACATCACTTCCCGCTGGTCGCGGATGCCGGACTACGTCGCCAGACTGCCGCGCGTTTGCGCGACACCGGCATCCAGGTACTGGATGTGGAGATCCTGCGGCTCAAGCCTGAAACCTGTGTGGCCGACTTTGAGCCCCTACTGGCCGTGGGCGCCGAGTTCGGTGCCAGTGAACTGCTGGTGGCCGGCAACGATGCCGATGAACAACGCCTGACGGAAAACTTCGCGGCCCTCTGCGATCTGGCAGGCCAGTACAGTTTGCATCCGCATCTGGAGTTCATGCCCTGGACCGATGCCAAGAACCTCACGCAGGCGTTACGTATTGTCGAGCAAGCCGGGCGTGGCAACGGCTGCGTGCTGGTCGATGCCTTCCATTTCGACCGCTCGGCATCGTCTCTGGAGGACCTTGGCAAGGTTGCTCGGTCGCGTCTGCGTTATGCTCAGCTGTGCGATGTCGCCGGTCCCCGCCCTGACGACATGGCCGAGATCTTGCGGCAAGCCCGTAATGAGCGGCGTTTCCCTGGTGACGGTGATTGCGATTTGGTAGGGCTGCTACGCAGTTTGCCGTCGTCGATTCCCTTAAGCCTGGAGATTCCTACCCGGCAATTGTATGAACAGGGTGTTAGCGCCTTGCAGCGGGCACAGATGGCCCTGGACAAGACCCAACAGCTGCTCTTGCAGCATTAACCTACGAGCCGATCTCATGCCCCGTCCCACCGCACTCAACGATGCCAGCCAGCCACTGCGGGGCATTTTGCTGGTGGTGCTGGCGACGTTCCTGTTTGCCAGCCATGACGCTCTGTCCAAATACCTGGCCGGCTTTTATCCGATTCTTTGGGTCGTGTGGGCGCGCTATTTGGTGCACACCCTGTTGATGATGGCGATCTTCCTGCCGCAGTCCGGATTACGCGTATTGCGCACTCGTCGGCCAGGACTGCAGGCGTTGCGCGCACTCTGTCTGCTGGGAACCAGCCTGCTGTTCACCACGGCCTTGCAATATATTCCGTTGGCCGAGGCGACGGCGGTCAACTTCCTTGCGCCGTTGCTGGTGACGGCGCTGTCGTTGCCGCTGCTGGGGGAGAAAGTGACCCGTGGTCAGTGGGTGGCGGTATTGGTCAGTTTTGTTGGGGTGACGGTGATCATCCATCCTGGCGGTGCGTTGTTCACCCCAGCCGTGCTGCTGCCATTCGGTTCCGCGCTGTGTTTTTGTTTCTACCAGTTGCTTACCCGTAAGCTCAGCGGTATCGACAGCCCGACCACCAGTAACTTCTTCACCGGTGTACTCAACACCCTGGTGATGAGTGCCGTCGTACCGATGTTCTGGCAGATCCCAAGCTTGGTGCATGGCCTGATGGCCGTAGCGCTGGGTACCTGTGGGATGACCGCACATCTGTTCCTGACCCAGGCTTTCCGCCATGCGCCACCGGCCATGCTGGCGCCGTTCAGTTACTGTCAGATCGTGTTTGCCGGGATACTTGGCTTGGTGCTGTTCGGACACAGCCCGGACATGGCCGGGCTGGTCGGTATTGCCTTGATCTGCCTGAGCGGTCTGGGTGCCGCCTGGTTGCAGCGGCGTCGTTAGGCTTCGACTTTCGGCACCTTGCGTGGAGCCATCAAGTACATCCAGATCAGGGCGATGAAATACATGGCCGGGATCATGGTGAACAGCAAGGTGTAGTTGTTGTTGGTCGTAGTGAGGATGTAGCCGACCAACTGGGTCATGAACATCCCGCCGATGGCGGCGCACATGCCGCCAAAACCGAACACCGTGCTCATCATGTGCTTGGGGGTGTAGTCCATCACAAGGCTCCAGATGTTGGCGGTCCAGGCCTGGTGCGCGGCGATCGCCAGGGAAATGGCCAGCACGGCGATCCATAAACTGCTGGCGCCTGCGGCAAAGATCACGCTGATGATGGTCAATGCAAACAGCAGCATCGACAGCAGGCGAGCCTTGACCGGCGCCATGCCACGGCCGATCAGAAACGACGAAAGTATGCCGCCGCCGACGCTGCCGAAGTCAGCACTGAGGTAGATGACGATCAGCGGGATGCCCATTTGAGTCACGCTGATACCCAGGCTGTATTGCTGATTGAGAAACGGTGGCAGCCAGTACAGGTAGAACCAGAACACCGGCGCGGTCATCGAATAGGCCAAGGCGAAGGCCCAGGTGCCGCGCATGCGCAGGATACGTGAGAAGGGCACGCGGGCCTGCTCTGGCTCCTTCTCGCTCTGCACATAGGCCAGTTCTGCTTTGCTGACCGTGGGATGGTCTTCCGGATTGAAATACTTCAGGCCCCAGAAGACGACCCACACCAGGCCCAGAAAGCCCATGCCCATGAACGCGGCCTGCCAACCCCAGACGGTGAGGATCAGTGGCAACAGCATGGGGGTAAACATAGCTCCGACGTTGGTGCCGGCATTGAAGATGCCGGTAGCGACTGCGCGTTCGCCTGCCGGGAACCACAGCCGAGTAGTCTTGACGCAGGCAGGGTAGTTGGCCGCTTCGGTCAGGCCGAGGATGAATCGGCAGACCATGAAGCCAACGGCTGAAGTCGCCAGACCATGGGCGCCGGTGGCCAGACTCCAGAGCAGCACCGCGCAGAAGAACACGCGCTTGACGCCGATACGGTCGATCAACCGGCCCTGGAGGACGAAGCCGATGGCATAGCCGACCTGAAACCAGAAGTTGATGTTGGCGTAATCCATCGCCGTCCAGCTCATTTCCTTGGCCAGGATCGGCTGCATGACGCCTAGTGCGGCGCGGTCGATGTAGTTCAAGGTGGTGGCGAAGAACACCAGGGCAAGCATGACCCAACGGGTCTTGCCGACAGCCATGGCGCCACGGATCTTGTCGCCGATGCCAGCGTGCGGAGTACTGGCCAGCGGCTGGGCAATGCGGGTGCTGTGCGAATGGATCATGGGAGGGTTACCCGTATTTTTATGTTTATGGGTCAAGCCTTGGGTGACGCAACGCTAAGGACGCCGGGGTGCTTGGCGGTCGATTGAATCGGCAGGGGTCGAGGAGCTTTTGACTCGACGAGCAACACTGCCCCGTGTCGAAATGGTGCGCCTGTGGTCAAAAAAGGGTCAATTCGTTGAACGCTATTATGGGCGATAATCGAACACAAAACTAACCAGTTAGTACCTTTTTAATTGAGCAAAAAGTGTTCACCGCCAATAATCGCAGCATCCGGGTTTTGCCTGCCCATCGGAGCCATAAAAATGCAGCGTTCGATTGCCACTGTGTCCTTGAGCGGTACCTTGCCTGAAAAACTCGAAGCCATTGCTGCGGCGGGCTTCGATGGGGTCGAGATCTTTGAGAATGACCTTCTTTACTACGCCGGCAGCCCGCGAGAAATTCGCCAACGCTGCGCCGACCTAGGGCTGGCAATCACACTGTTTCAGCCGTTCCGTGACTTCGAAGGCTGCCGTCGTGATCGCCTGGCGCGCAACCTCGATCGTGCCGAGCGCAAGTTCGACTTGATGCAGGAGCTGGGCACCGATCTGGTGCTGGTGTGCAGTAACGTCGCAGTTGACTCGCTGGGTGAGCGCCAGGTGCTGGTCGACGATCTGCGCTTGCTGGCCGAGCGCGCTGGGGCGCGCGATTTGCGCATCGGTTACGAGGCGTTGGCCTGGGGGCGGCATGTCAACACCTGGGAACAGGTCTGGGATATCGTCCAGGCGGCAGATCATCCAAATCTTGGGATGATCCTCGATAGTTTTCATACCTTGTCACTTAAAGGCGATCCGCGCGCTATCGCTCAAGTTCCAGGCGACAAGATCTTCTTCGTGCAGATGGCTGATGCGCCGCTGCTGGCCATGGATGTGCTGGAATGGAGCCGGCACTTTCGCTGCTTCCCAGGGCAGGGTGAATTCGACCTCGCAGGCTTTTTAGCGCCGATTCTGGCCAGCGGTTACCGCGGGCCGTTATCACTGGAAATCTTCAACGATGGTTTCCGCGCCGCGCCACCACGAGCCAACGCCGCCGATGGCTTGCGTTCGCTGCTGTACCTTGAGGAGAAAACCCGTCAACGGCTGGAGCAGCAAGGTCAGGTATTGGATGACGCGTTGTTCGCTCCTCCGGCGGCCAGTGCCTACGACGGCATCGAGTTTCTTGAGTTCGCCGTGGACGATGCTCTCGGGGCCAAGTTGGGAAATTGGCTGGAGCGCCTGGGCTTCAACCGTGCAGGTGCGCACCGTTCGAAGAATGTCAGTTTGTTGCGCCAGGGTGATATCAACCTGATTCTCAATGCTGAACCCTATTCCTTTGCCCACAACTTTTTTGAAAGCCATGGTCCGTCCTTGTGTGCCACGGCCATTCGGGTCAAGGATAGCGCCCAGGCCCTGGCTCGCGCCGTGGCATTCCATGGCCAGCCCTACCGTGGTCTGGTCGGGCCCAACGAGCGTGAATTGGCAGCGGTGCGTGCGCCGGATGGCAGCCTGATCTATCTGGTTGATCAGGACGCTGAAGGCCGGACCATTTACGACACCGATTTCAGCGTAGTGCAAACCTCGGGTAACAGCCTGGGCCTCAAACGCATTGATCATATGGCCTTGGCCTTGCCGGCCGATGGTCTGGACAGTTGGGCGCTGTTTTACAAAAGCCTGCTGGACTTCACTGCCGATGACGAGGTGGTGTTGCCAGACCCCTATGGGTTGGTAAAGAGCCGCGCCCTGCGTAGCCGTTGCAGCTCGATTCGCCTGCCGTTGAACATTTCGGAAAACCGCAACACAGCCATCGCCCATGCGCTGTCGCATTATCGTGGCTCAGGCGTGCATCACATCGCCTTCGAGTGCGACGACATCTTTGCGGCGGTCAAGCAGGCCAAAGAGTCTGGGGTGGCCCTGCTCGACATTCCGCTTAACTATTACGACGACCTGGCCGCACGCTTTGATTTTAACGACGAGTTCCTTAGCGAACTGGCCTACTACAACGTGCTTTATGACCGTGATGCTCAAGGTGGCGAGCTGTTTCATGTGTACACCGAGCCATTCGAGGAGCGCTTTTTCTTCGAGGTCTTGCAGCGGCGTAACGGTTACAGCGGTTATGGTGCAGCCAACGTTGCGGTACGTCTGGCGGCCATGGCCAAGGCGCGTGCAGGTGCTCCGGCGCAGGCCCGTTTGTAGCCGCGGGGCAGGCAGGCTTTCTTCCTTATCCCCCGGGGCTCATAATCACCGGGTTAACCGTTGGCCACGAGTCCCGTATGACAACTACTCCAGCACTCTGCGCTGCCCCTGAAACGGTGCGCAAGGGTCGCAAGAACAACCCGGAAAAGACCCGCGAGAACATTCTTCAGGCGGCAATCAGCGAGTTCGTCCAGCAGGGGCTTGCAGGTGCCCGGGTGGATGCCATCGCCGAGCGCACCCAGACCTCCAAGCGCATGATCTACTACTACTTCAACAGCAAGGAGCAGTTGTACGTCGAGGTATTGGAGAAACTCTACGGTGATATCCGCAATACCGAGAGCAGCCTGCACCTGGCTGAGCTTGAACCGCGCCAGGGCATTCGGCGGTTGGTGGAATTTACCTTTGACCACCATGACCGTAACGTCGACTTCGTGCGTATCGTTTGCAACGAGAACATGCACCACGGCGAGTACGTAAAGCGCTCCTCGGCCATTCGCTCAATGAATAAGACTGTGCTTACCGCGCTGGATGAGATTCTGCGTCGCGGGGCGGCTGAAGGCGTGTTCCGTCAGGGGCTAGAAGCGCTGGATGTGCACTTGTTGATCAGTTCGTTCTGCTTCTATCGGGTGTCGAATCGCAACACCTTTGGCGAGATCTTTCAGGTCGATTTCGAGGATGCGGCGCTCAAGGCGCGGCACCGCGAGATGATTTGCGAGTCGGTGTTGAAGTTCTTGCAGGCCTGATCATGGTGTCGTCGCCGCTGCCGTCAGGCTGCGGCGGCGACACACGTCAGTTAGAGGCTGTTCAGCCGCCCATATGATTGAAGTGCGCAAGCATCCGTACTGCATCTGGTTTTAGGCCGCTGAACAATTCGAACGCCTTCACCGCCTGAAATACGGCCATGTTTGAACCATCCAGCGTGCGGCAGCCCAGGGCCCGGGCTTCACGCAACAGTTCGGTTTCCAGCGGGAAATAGACAATTTCTGCCACCCACAGATCGGCTCTGAGCAATGCCTTGGGCACCGGCATGCCCGGCAGTTTGGCCATGCCCATGGGCGTGGTGTTGACCAGCCCGTCAGCTTCACCCAGAGCGCAGGCCAAATCATGGCCGACACGCGCCAGGGCACCACTGAAATGTGCATTGAGGTTATCCACCAGCGCCTGCGCCCGCGCCACTTCGACATCGAATACAGTCAACTGACCAACCCCTTCCGCAAGCATCGCATGGGCCACAGCCGCGCCAGCACCACCGGCCCCCATCTGTACGACCCGACGCCGCGGTGCTTCGACCAGACCACGGCGAAAGCCTTCGGCGAAACCCAGGCAGTCAGTGTTATGTCCGATGCGCTTGCCGTCCTTGAGCACCACGGTATTGACTGCGCCAATGCCGCGGGCTTCAGGAGACAACTCATCAAGCAGCGGCAGGATCGCCTGTTTACACGGGAAGGTGATATTCAGGCCGGTGAAACCCATGGACTCTGCGGCGGTGAGTAATTGTTCCAAAGCGCTGCTATCGAGCTTCAGTTGATCCAGATCGATCAGCCGGTACAGATAATTCAAACCCTGGGCGTGGCCTTCGTGCTCATGCAATGCCGGGGTACGCGAGGCCTGGATGCCTGCGCCGATCAGCCCGGCGAGAATGCCGGAAGAGGGGGCCGGATTCATGGGGAAACTCCATTGTTGTTCTTGGAAATAGGTTTCCATTGAAAATGTACCGTTTGGTTAACTTGGTCAATCGGCGCACACCCCCTTGGCTGCTTTTCTGTGCGCTGATCGCACAGCCTGTGCTACACCTGTTGCTTGCACTTGACCACGGAAGGAGAGATGGCAATGCCCCTGAACGACCCACAGTTGCTAGGTGAGACTTGGCCAGGCTTGGCGAATCTGACCCAGTCGATATTTTCCGGTCTTGGTGGCCAGGGTTTTCGCAACAGTTTTCGGTTTGATCGCTCACCAGCGACCTGTCTGCTGTTGATCGACGGGTTGGGCTGGAACCTATTGCAGGCTTACGCCAGGCACGCGCCATTTCTCGCCTCGTTGATGCAGGATGATGCACATTTTCGTGTGGGCTTCCCGGCCACCACTGCCACCAGTCTGGCCTCGGTTACATCAGGCTTAGGCAGTGGCGCCCATGGCATTGTCGGCTGCAGTTTTGCACTGGACCCACACACCGAGTTGTCGCCGTTGGTGTGGACCACCGCCGCATTGCAAAGTGAGACAGAACCCGGTGCTGCACCGGCGCCAGAATCTTTCATCGTGCCAGACGATGCCTGGAGCCTGGCCAGTAAGCAGGGCATAGCCATCAGTACGGTCATGCTTGGACGGTTTGCCAATTCAGCCTTCAGCAAGGCTATCTACAAGGCGGGGCAGATCCTTCCGGCACCGGCCTACGAGGCATATCCCGAACTGATCAAAGCGGCGTTGGACAGGCCCGAGGCGGCCTTCTGCTTTGCTTATTTCGGCGACCTGGACTTTGCCGGCCATCTGTTCGGCCCAGGTTCAGAAGGCTGGATCAAACAATTGGAAATTGCCGATCAGTTGGCCCGTGCCATTGCTCAGGTGCTGCCTGAAAGGGTCCAACTGATGGTGATTGCCGACCATGGCATGGTGGCGCTAGACAGCGAGCAGGTGCGTGATTTCGACCTCGATCCAGTTCTGCAGGAGGGAGTGCGGGCGATTGCCGGTGATATTCGTGCACGTTACCTGTACACCCACGAGCACCAGCAAGACCGTGTACACGAGCGTTGGCAGAACCGCTTAGGGGATGCTTACAACGTCTGGAGCAAGTCTCAGGCAATTGCCGCAGGACTGTTTGGTGATGTGCTATTAAGCCAGGCCGAAGCACGAATTGGCGACCTGATCGTGGTGCCCACCGGCGCTGGCGGGCTTATTCGGAGTGCGGTGGAAAAACACCCCAGCCAATGGCGTGGTCATCATGGTGCATTGACCGATGACGACCAGAAGGTGCCGTTGTTAGTGTGTTCGGGGCTGGGCTGAAGGCGCCTGACACGGGACAAGCCCGTGTCGTGAAGGACATTCAGAACTTCAGCTTTTGGCCGGTACCAGATCGAATTTGTCGCTCTGGTATTGGAACAACAGGCAATCAGCTTCGGCAGTGCAACCGCTTTCATGCACTCGATTAGCCGGTAGCTTGTAGTACGAGCCGGCCGGGAACTCGGTGCGCACTTTATCAATGACCGCATAGAACGTGCCTTTCAAGACCACGGTCGGCAAGCTTTTGCTGTGGGTGTGCAGGCCGTTGTCGGTGCCCGCCTTGAAGGTAACAAAGGCCGAGTAGTCACCGTTGCCGAAGATGTCCTCGTCGGTGTTGGCGTAAGTCACTGCGCCATTGGTGTTAGGCACTACCTGCCACTTTAGATCGGCGTAGGGCAGTGAGATCAAGGCTTCGGGTTTGCTTTCAGCGTGAGCGGCAGCAGAAAGGGTGATGGCGACCAGGGTCAGACTGGCCAGGGTCGTTTTCAAAGCATTCATGGGAAGCACCTTCGTTGAGTGGAGTACACGAAGGTTAACTGGGAGGTCTGTGCAGAAATACGGCAGGAATTGCCCATGGCTTGTGCTTTTTTTGCACTAATGGCCCCAGCGCGGCCGCTGATAGTAGGCTTGAACATAGTCCAATAGCGCGCGAACCTTCGGTGCTAGGTAGCGGCTGTGAGGGTAGAGCGCATACAGCGTACGTGACGGTTGCTGACAGTCTGGGAGTAACTGCACCAGACGCCCATCTTTCACGGCATCATCGACGATAAAACGATCAAAGCTGGCGATGCCCAGCCCGCCGATGGCAGCGGCTCGTAAGGCCATCGGTGAGTTGGCGCTGACACGGCTGGGCATCACCATCTCACGTTGACTGCCCGATGGCTCGGTAAGTTGCAGGCGCTGTGGCTGCGCTAGGCGGTTGTAGCTCAGCAGCGGATGCTCACCCAGATTATCGGCGTTGATGGGGTTAGGTAACCGCCTGAGGTAGGACGGGGCGGCGACCAGAATGACTTCGCTGGGTGCCAGCTTTCGTGCAACCAAACTCGAATCTGGCAGATGATCAGTAACCCGCAGGCACAGATCGATGTTCTCTTCGAGCATGTCAACGAATCGGTCTGTGCAACACAGCTCGATGCGTATTTGCGCATAGCGTTCAACGAAGCCCGGTAGCCAGTGCCCCAGTTCCAGCTCGCCAAAGGCACTGGAGACGCTCAGGCGTAAGGTACCGGAAGGTTGCTGCTGGTGCTCGGAGAGCTCCAGGGTCATGGCATCCATCTGGTCAAGAATTTGTACGCAGTGGCGGTAGAACATCGTGCCTGCCTCAGTCAACTGCAGGCGCCGGGTAGTACGGTGGAGGAGTTGGCTGCCTAGTTGGCGTTCGAGATTCTTGACCTGACGTGACAACACGGTATGGGATTGGCCAGTCAGGACGGCTGCAGCGCTGAAACTGCCGTGGTCAACCACACGGCGAAAGGTCTGCATGGCGCTGAATTGGTCCATCGGGGACGATGCTCCTTGAGATTTTCAGCCCGTCACAGGCGCTTGGGGCGACGCCTGTGACGTTCAGTTCAACGCCGAACCAGTAACACGCCACTTTCCATATGGTGGGTATACGGAAACTGGTCGAATAATGCGCAGCGCTCGATACGATGCGTATCGTGCAACTGGGCGATGTTCGCCGCCAGCGTTTCCGGGTTGCAAGAGATGTACAGGATGTTGTCGAAACGCCGGGTCAGCTCGCAGGTGTCCGGATCCATGCCTGCACGCGGTGGGTCGACGAAGACGCTGCCAAACTGGTAGCTCTTCAGGTCAATCCCTTCCAGTCGGCGGAACGGGCGCACTTCATTCAGTGCTTCGGTCAACTCTTCGGCGGACAGCCGCACCAGGCGCACGTTATCCACAGCGTTGTCATCGAGGTTATGCAGGGCAGCGTTGACCGATGTCTTGCTGATCTCGGTGGCCAGCACCTTGCGTACCCGAGTAGCCAACGGCAGAGTGAAATTGCCGTTACCGCAGTAGAGCTCCAGCAGGTCGTCCTGACGCTCTCCCAGAGCCTCATAGGCCCAGTTGAGCATCTTTTGGTTCACTGCACCGTTAGGCTGAGTAAAGGCGCCTTCTGGTTGGCGGTAGCGGAAGGTACGTCCGGCAATCTGCAGTTCTTCCACTGCATAGTCGCGGCCGATCACCACACGCTTGCCTTTGGAGCGACCGATGATGCTCACGTCCAGGTCTTTGGCCAACTGCTGCGCAGCGGCTTCCCAATGCTCGTCCAGTGGACGGTGGTAGCACAGGGTGATCATCGCATCGCCCGCCAAGGTGGTCAGGAACTCGACCTGGAACAACTTGAAGCTCAGCGCTGAGCTGGCTTGCCAGGCGGCCTTGAGTTGCGGCATCAGTTGATTGATGCGCAGGCTTGCGATGGGAAAGTCTTCGATCAGAATCGGCGTGTGTTTCTCGCCCGGGGCGAACATTGCGTAGAAGCGCTGTTCGTTCTCACGCCACAGCCGGAACTCGGCACGCAGGCGGTAGTGCTCACGTGGCGAGTCGAACAGCGCAGGATCCGGGGCATCGAAAGGCGCCAACAGCTCACGCAGGCGTGCAGCCTTGGCGTCGAGCTGTTGGGTGTAGGTCGAAGGGTCGAAGACAGCACTCATGCGTTGTACCAACCCAACTTGATGACGAACAGGATCGACAGGATCACCAGCGCCGGGTTCAGGTCACCGCGGCGGCCGGAGATCAGTTTGATCGCGGTCCAGGAAATGAAACCGAAAGCGATGCCGTTGGCGATCGAGTAGGTCAGCGGCATCGCCAGGGCAGTGATCACTACCGGGGCGGCTTCGGTGACGTCGTCCCAGTTTATTTCAGCCAGGCCCGAGGCCATCAACACGGCGACGAACAGCAGCGCTGGCGCAGTGGCGAAGGCTGGCACGCTACCGGCCAGCGGCGCAAAGAACAGCGCCAGCAGGAACAGGATGGCAACCACGATTGCGGTCAGGCCAGTGCGCCCACCAGCACTCACGCCTGCTGCCGATTCGATGTAGCTGGTGGTGGTCGAGGTGCCCAGCAGGGAACCGGCCATCGCAGCGGTACTGTCGGCGATCAGGGCGCGGCCCATCTTCGGCATGTGGCCGTCCTTGCGCATCAGGCCGGCACGTTTGGCCACGCCGATGAGGGTGCCGGAGTTGTCGAACAGGTCAACGAACAGGAAGGCGAAGATCACGCTGATCAGACCGACATCCAGGGCACCCTTGATGTCCAGCTGCAGGAAGGTTGGGGCCAGCGACGGTGGCATCGAGACCACGCCGGCGAATGGAGTAAAGCCCAGGCCGATCGAGGCGACGGTCACCACCAGGATGCCGATCAGGACCGCACCACGTACTTTCAGCGCTTCCAGGGCAACAATCAGGAAGAAGCCCAGGGTGGCGAGGATCGGTGCGGGTTGCTTGAGGTCGCCCAGGCCCACCAGGGTCGCTTGGTTATCCACAACGATACCGGCATTGTGCAGGGCAATCAGCGCCAGGAACAGGCCGATACCGGCAGCGATGGCCGAGCGCAGTGGCAACGGAATGCTGTTGACGATCCATTCACGGATGCGAAAGATCGACAGCAGGAAGAACAACACGGCCGAAATGAATACCGCGCCCAGAGCCACCTGCCAGGTGTGGCCCATATGCAGGACCACGGTGTAGGTGAAGAAGGCGTTGAGGCCC
>RCUT01000099.1_pt1 | contig 47339 bp, 41 predicted proteins | sample 2166171 | NCBI WGS metagenome assembly RCUT01 (sample SAMN09932757, study PRJNA488358) | compost metagenome | isolation source: compost soil in 4-hydroxybenzoic | place: Germany: Experimental Botanical Garden | reverse complement strand
GAAACGCCGTAGCGCCGATGGTAGTGTGGGGTCTCCCCATGTGAGAGTAGGGAATTGCCAGGCATCAAATAAAGCAGAAGGCCCAGTCGAAAGACTGGGCCTTTTTGCTTATCTGCTATTTAATGACGCAGCTTACCGATAAACGGCGGCCTAAGCTGCTGTAGAACGGCCTGGAATACCGGCGAGCGGCGTATTTCTGCGCTCATAGCGCGGTTTTCATACCCTGTCGTCCACGAAAAAGGGCCCGGTCTCGCGACCCGGCCCTTATTTATATCCGTTCTCTCACTGGAGAGTAAATCCAATCCAGTAGGACGGTAATGATTAACGGGTCAGCGCTACAATTCCCAGCGTTAATCCAGCCACTGCCGCCGCGCCGCCGGCAATTGCCCCAGCCGTTTCCCAGTTATCCTGAGTCGTGCCTTTCATGCAGGTGTTGGTATGAACTAGCCTGCCTTCAGAATCGTAGACCGGCACGCAGGGAGAGTCATGCGCGCAGCCGGCGAGTAAAGTTGCCAGCAGCGTCACTAAAATAAATTTCTTCATGATATTACCTCTGAATAGTCCGTTTTACTGCATCGGGTGAGATACACGACGGAATAGCCTATTTTACCATCGCTGATACAGAGGCCTGATAGAGGAAATTATCTCAATTTATGAGCTACGTAAATGTCATGGAGATAAGCGGGGAATTGCGTAGAAAAGATGTAGAACAAAATAACGAAATAAAGGCAGGGGCTGCCGATCTTATCATTATTGAATATAGTGAATTTAATTTAACTAATTGAATAATAGTAATAAAAAAGGCGCCAGCGCGGCGCCTTTGAGGAGGAGATACGCTACTTCTCGCGTCGGGTAAAGCGGCCCCTTACCACCACGAAAAATACCGGTACGAAGAAGATTGCCAGCAGCGTAGCGGTTAACATCCCGCCCATCACGCCGGTACCCACCGCATTTTGCGCCCCGCTTCCGGCGCCATGGCTAATAACTAAAGGCAGCACCCCGAGAATAAAGGCTAATGATGTCATGAGGATCGGACGCAGGCGCATACGCGATGCCTCGAGCGTCGCCTCGATAATTCCTTTGCCTTCTTTATCCATAAGATCTTTAGCAAACTCGACGATCAGAATGGCATTTTTTGCCGATAAGCCAATCGTGGTTAATAAGCCGACCTGGAAATAGACATCATTATTGAGCCCACGAAGCGATGCCGCCAGCAACGCCCCAACAACCCCTAAGGGCACGACCAGCATCACCGAGAAGGGGATTGACCAGCTCTCATAGAGCGCGGCGAGGCACAGGAAGACAACAATCAGGGAGATGGCGTAGAGCGCAGGCGCCTGGTTGCCGGAGAGCCGTTCCTGATAGGACATTCCCGTCCAGTCGTAACCGATACCGGTCGGCAGTTTGCTGGCCAGCTGCTCCATCAGGATCATTGCGTCCCCGGTACTTTTACCCGGCGCGGCCTCGCCGAGAATTTCCATCGAAGGCAAGCCGTTGTAGCGCTCAAGTCGCGGAGAGCCATAGACCCAGCGCGACGTGACGAACGACGAGAACGGCACCATTTCACCGTTGGCGCTGCGCACATACATATTATTGATATCATTCGGCAGCATACGGAAATGCGCATCAGCCTGAACGTAAACCTTTTTCACCCGACCATGGTCGATGAAATCGTTAACGTAGTACCCGCCGAGGGCGGCAGAAATCGTTTCGTTGATATCCGCTAATGAAATCCCGAGCGCCTGGGCCTTCTCCTGATCTACGTCGAGCTTAAACTGCGGCGTATCCTCAAGCCCGTTTGGCCGCACTCGCACCAGCTGGTCCGGATGCTGCCTGACCATGCCCAGCAGCTGATTACGCGCCTGGGTTAGTACGCCATGGCCGAGGTTGCCCTGATCGACAAGCTCAAAGTCAAAACCCGTTGCGGTACCGAGTTCGATAATGGCCGGCAGATTGAACGGGAAGACCATGGCGTCCTTAATCTGGCTGAAGGCGACGGTGGCTCGTTTGATAATCGCCTCCACGCCGTTCTCTGCCCCGCTGCGTTGTTCCCACGGTTTAAGGCTGACGAAGGCCATGCCGGAGTTTTGCCCCTGACCGCTGAAGCTAAAGCCGTTGACGGTAAAGACGCTCTTGACGTTGGCCTTTTCATTATGCAGATAGTAGTCGGTAACGGTATCCAGCACTTTCTGCGTACGCTCCTGCGTAGCGCCGGAAGGCAGCTGGAGCATGGTCATAAACACGCCCTGATCTTCATCCGGCAGGAAGGAGGTTGGCAGACGCATAAAGAGCACGGCCATCCCCACGACGATGAGCAAATAGATAGCCAGGTAGCGTCCGGTACAGCGAAGGATCCTGCTGACGCTGTTGGTGTAGTGGTTAACGCTGCTGTCGAACCTGGCGTTGAACCAACCGAAAAAGCCTTTCTTTTCATCATGGTTGGCGGAAGAAGGCTTTAGCAAGGTGGCACACAGCGCCGGCGTCAGGATCAGCGCAACCAGCACGGAGAGCGCCATGGCCGAGACGATGGTAATAGAGAACTGACGATAAATGGCGCCCGTGGAGCCGCCAAAGAAGGCCATGGGTACAAACACCGCTGACAGCACCATCGCGATGCCAACGAGGGCGCCCTGAATTTGCAACATGGACTTTTCGGTCGCTTCCTTCGGCGAAAGCCTCTCTTCCACCATCACGCGCTCGACGTTTTCCACCACCACGATAGCGTCATCTACCAGCAGCCCTATCGCCAGCACCATTCCGAACATCGTCAGGGTATTAATGGAGTAGCCGAATGCGGAAAGCACCGCAAAGGTCCCGAGTAAAACAACCGGGACTGCGATGGTGGGAATGAGCGTTGCGCGTATATTCTGCAGGAATAGATACATCACGAGGAACACGAGGACGATGGCTTCAAACAGCGTTTTGACCACCTCGTGAATCGATATTTTCACAAACGGCGTGGTGTCGTACGGATAGACAACCTTCATCCCCTGCGGGAAATAGGGCTGCAGCTCGGCAAGCTTTGCCTTAATCGCCGCTGCGGTATCAAGGGCATTGGCGCCGGTTGCGAGCTTAATCCCGAGGCCGGAAGCCGGCTTACCGTTAATTTTCGCCACCACGTTGTAGTTTTCGCCGCCCAGCTCGATACGCGCGACGTCTTTCAGATGGACCACCGAACCGTCGGCGTTCACCCGCAGCGTTACCTTGCCAAACTCTTGCGGATCCTTCAGGCGGGTTTGCGCGATGATCGAGGCGTTCAGCTGCTGGCCCGCCACCGCCGGCGTTCCTCCAAGCTGGCCGGCGGCAATCTGATCGTTTTGCACCTGCAGCTGGTTGATGACGTCGACCGGCGTCAGGTTATATTTATTCAGCAGATTGCTATCAAGCCACACGCGCATCGCGTACTGGGCGCCAAACAGCTGCACATCGCCAACGCCGTTGAGACGGCTAATCGAATCCTTGACGTTTGAGGCGACGTAGTCAGAGATATCATCCTGAGCGGTATTGGGATTATCGGAAATGAAGCCTGCAACCAACAGGAAGCTGCTGCTGGATTTCTCGACGCTAATCCCCTGCTGCTGCACCTCCTGCGGCAGCAGCGGCGTAGCAAGCTGTAGCTTGTTTTGTACCTGGACCTGGGCAATATCCGGATCGGTACCTGACCGGAAGGTCAGCGTGATGGTGACGCCGCCTGCAGAGTCACTGGTGGAGGACATATACATCAGGTTGTCGATACCGTTCATGTTCTGTTCGATAACCTGCGTCACGGTATCCTGTACGGTCTGAGCATCGGCGCCGGGATAGGTGGCGGATACGGCAACGGCCGGAGGAGCAATTGTCGGATACTGCGCAATGGGCAGCTGCATAATCGCGAGGCCGCCGGCAATCATCATAATGATCGCCAGTACCCAGGCGAATACCGGGCGATGGATAAAAAACTTAGACATAGTGATTCATACCTTATTGTGCGACGGGTGCCGCGGTATCCTCTGTGGCCTTCACCGTCGTACCCGGGTGAACCTTCTGCAGGCCGCTGATGACAACTTTGTCACCGCTTTGCAGGCCGCGGGTTATCAACCAACGATCGCCGATTGCCTGGGATGCAATAACGTCGCGGGTTTCAACCTGGCCGTGGTCGTTGACCAGCATGACGGTGGCATCACCGCGCGGCGTGCGGGTTACCCCCTGCTGCGGCACCAGAATCGCCTGCGGATCCACGCCTTCATCGATGCGGGCGCGGACAAACATCCCCGGCAGCAGGCTGTGCTGAGGGTTTGGGAAGATGGCGCGCAGGGTGATGGAGCCAGTGCTTTCATCTACCGTCACGTCGGAGAATTGCAAAGAGCCCTTGAGCGGGTAAGGCTGGCCATTTTCCATGACCAGCTGAACGTTCTGCGTATCGCTGCCGCGCTGCAGGCTCTGCTGCTTGAGGTGCATAAAATCGCTGCTGGATTCAGTGACGTCGACGTAAATGGGGTCAAGCTGCTGGACTGTGGCCATCGCCTCGGCCTGGCCGTTGGTGACCAGAGCGCCCTCGGTGACGCTGGATTTACCGATACGTCCGACGATAGGCGAGGTGACTTTGGTATAGGCAAGATTAATGCGCGCGCTTTCGACCGCCGCTTTTGCCGCCATCACGTCGGCATCGGCCTGGCTGGCCGTTGCCAGCGCCTGATCGTACTCCTGGCGGCTGATGTACTGCGTCCCGAGCAGAGGAAGATAGCGCTTAACCGTGAGGTGCGCGATGGTGGCTGCCGCGACGGCTTTAGCCTCATCACCCTTCGCGCTGCTGTAGGCGGCCTGATAGGTCGCCGGGTCAATTTGATAGAGCGGCTGGCCCGCCTTTACGTCGCTCCCCTCAATAAAGCTGCGTTGCAGGACGATCCCGCTGACCTGAGGACGAACCTCCGCGACGCGAAATGCCGACGTGCGGCCCGGCAGCTCCGTGGTGACGGATAGCGGTTCGCTGCTGACAACGTGGACGGTGACCTGCGGTATTTGTGCCGGCGGCTGCCCGCTGTTTGAATTATCACAGCCGGTGAGCAGGAGCGCTGTGATAATTAGGCTGGATAAAAGTGTAACCCTGGCGTGACTCGTCATTACCGTTCCTTATAGATTCCGCACCCTGTTCGGCTACGAACCTGTGAAAGAAATAGAGAATAAAAAAGCAGACCGGTATCCTACAAATAAACATCGGTGGATGTAAGGGATAGTTATTTTTGGAGTAACGCAAGGGCACGCAAAAACAAAAAAATGCGAATTTATATTTTAAGAATGACCTTATTATTAACAACGAGCTTAATAACATTTGTCATGTGAATGTATTATTACTTATTCATTCTTTATATGCATTAGTTGGGCGTGATATCTCAAGGGGGAATATCTCCCTTTTTGCTAAGTAATATTAATTAGAGAATGCTAGATTTAATCCCGTCTCAATACTCCCACTATTCCGCTGTTCGGCAGCAGGTGAAGCAATGTATGGTCAGAAAAACAAAAGAAGAGGCGCTACGCACGCGCCAGCTGCTGATTGACGCAGCCATCCGGCAGTTTGCGCTGCGCGGGGTGGCGAACACGACGCTTACGGACATCGACGATGCCGCCGGCGTAACCCGCGGAGCGATATACTGGCATTTCTCGAGCAAGTCACAGCTGTTTAATGAAATGTGGCAGCAGCAGCTCCCGCTGCGAGAGCTTCTTCCACCGCCGGCATCACAAATATCCGCAAGCGATCTTCTGCATCATTTAAGAGAGAAATTTATCTTCGGCCTGCAGTATATTGCCGAGGACCCGCGGCAGCACGACCTGATGCAGATTCTCTATCATAAATGTGAGTTTGCCTGCGACATGATGTCTGAACAGGATATTCGGCAAAAAATTGGGTTTAGCTATCCCACTATTCGCGAGATTTTAGCTGAGTGTATCCGTAACCGTTTATTACCTGCGGAAACAAATATTGAATTAACGTTAATTATATTACACGGATCCTTTAGCGGTATTATTAAAAACTGGCTGATGGCGCCGCAGCGATTCGATCTCTATCAGCAGGCGCCGCTGCTGGTGGATAATATTATGTCGATGCTCTGTGTACCGAGTCGTCGGACGGCGAGCTAGCTCAGAGGGGTCAGCTGTCTGCTGCGGGAAGGGGGTAAACGCGAGGCAGTAAAAAGGCGCTTCCCCATGCCGAAGAGCGCCTTTTATTCAAGCAATTAACTGACTAGTATCAGTTCATGCCGTATTTCTTCAATTTTTTACGCAGCGTACCGCGGTTGATGCCCATCATCAGGGCAGCACGGGTCTGGTTACCGCGGGTGTATTGCATCACCATGTCCAACAGGGGCTGTTCTACTTCAGCCAGTACCAGCTCATACAGGTCACTAACGTCCTGACCGTTCAGTTGAGCAAAATAGTTCTTCAGTGCCTGTTTAACCGAGTCACGCAGGGGCTTTTGAGTTACCTGATCCTGAGAGTTAACGGTAGAAACGGTCAGTACGTCAGAATTTACGCGTTGTTCGAACATAGTTCTGTCAGCTCTTTATTTCTGTTTACGCAAAATTTTCGAAGTATGCCTCCAACGCCTCCAGCTGTACGCTGGCATCCTCTATGGCGTTGAATGTGCGCCGAAACTGGTCATTTGGAGCGTGCTCCTGGAGATACCAGGAAACGTGTTTACGCGCAATTCGGTACCCTTTTGCCTGACCATAAAAGTCATGCAGTTCCCGAATATGCGAACAAAGCAAGCGCTTAACCTCTGCCAGAGGCAGGGGAGCAAGCAACTCTCCAGTGTCCAGATAATGCTGGATTTCCCGAAAGATCCAGGGTCTTCCCTGAGCTGCGCGGCCTATCATAAGGGCATCAGCCCCCGTATAGTCGAGCACAGCTCTGGCTTTAAGCGGGTCAGTAATGTCACCATTCGCGATAATCGGAATGGAAACTTTCTGCTTAACTGCCCGAATACTGTCGTATTCAGCGTCTCCGTTAAACAAACAGGCGCGCGTGCGTCCGTGAATAGTCAGAGCCTGAATGCCACACTCTTCAGCCAGTTGGGCAATTTCTACACAGTTACGGTGTTCCGGCTCCCAACCGGTGCGAATCTTGAGTGTCACGGGAACGTCCACTGCCTTGACGACCGCCGTCAGGATTAACTTCACCTGCTCGGGATGCTGCAAGAGGGCTGAACCTGCGAGCTTGCGATTCACCTTTTTCGCCGGGCACCCCATATTAATATCAATAATTTGGGCACCGCTTTCCACGTTAATACGGGCGGCTGCGGCCATCTCTTCCGGTACGCTACCGGCGATTTGCACGGTACGAATACCGGGCTCATCAACGTGCACCATCCGTAAACGGGACTTGTCGCTCTCCCAAACCTGAGGGTTGGAGGACATCATCTCGGAAACGGTTAAACCTGCTCCCATCTCATAGCACAGCGTCCTGAATGGTCTGTCAGTAATGCCAGCCATAGGTGCTGCGATCAGGCGATTTCTAAGCTGGTAGTGTCCGATGCGCATGAGTTAAGAAATGACCATACTGTGACTGCAAGGCGGCGTATATTACGCATTTTTTGCACGAGATGAAAGGCCAAACTTTGAGCAATCCCCTGTCACAGATCAATGAATCCAGGGGTAACGAAAATACCATGGATAAATTATCATATTAATCATTGCGTTAATGCAAAGTGGATAATTTGTGTCCAATTATAAAATCGTAAAACTTATCTATTTTTCTTAGAAAAATGGGGTCATTGGCGGCATAAAACGCTTTTTTTGTAGCCAAAAAAGCGCTTCGTAATGCGATCTGGCTCCCATTTCTTGACGTCATTCGGCGGTTACTGGAAACAAAAATGCGGCCCGCAGGCCGCATTCGCGCTTACTTGCGCTGGCCGGTAATCCGGCACCACTCTTCTTTTTCAACCACCGGGTCGAGATTAAAGCGATCGGCGTAGGCTTCACAGACGCCGTCAGCCTGGCTGGCAAGGATCCCGGAGAGGCCCAGCAGACCGCCTGCAACGGGCAGGACGCTGATTAACGGAGCCAGCTCGCGTAACGGGCCGGCCAGAATGTTGGCGACCACGACGTCGGCGCTGAGAGCCTCTGGCTGATCCTGAGGTAAATAGAGCTCCAGACGATCCGAGACGCCGTTACGCTCGGCGTTATCGCGGCTGGCCTGAATCGCCTGCGGATCGATATCGATACCGATGGCCTTCGCCGCGCCGAGCTTCAGGGCAGCAATCGCCAGGATGCCGGAACCGCAGCCGAAATCAATAATCGTTTTACCCGCCAGATCCAGCCCATCAAGCCACTGCAGGCACAGGGAGGTCGTCGGGTGGGTACCGGTACCGAAGGCGAGGCCCGGATCGAGCATCACGTTCACCGCGTTGGCATCTGGCACTTCACGCCAGCTTGGGCAAATCCACAGCCGCTCGCCGAAGCGCATCGGGTGGAAGTTATCCATCCATTCGCGCTCCCAGTCTTTGTCTTCCAGCTGCTCGATTTTGTGCGCGAAGCCGGCGCCCAGAAGGGGATGCTGCTCAAGGATAGCAACGACTTCGTTCATGTCGCTCTCTGCGTCGAACAGGCCGGTCACGTCGGTGTCGCCCCACAGGCGGGTTTCCCCCGGCAGCGGTTCGAATACCGGCGTATCGTGGGTATCCTGGAAGGTGATAGAGACGGCACCGGCCTCCATCAGCGCATCGCTTAAATCTTCAGCGTGTGCGCCGGTCGTGTTCAGTTTCAGTTGGATCCATGGCATGGCAAAACTCTTTATTTATCAGTAGTCATAATAGGGGCTGGTGGGACGGGCTGACCGAAACGGTTGCCAATCACAAAAGCCAGCAAGCTTAACAGCAGCGAGGGCACAATCGGATGAAAGCCCAGGTACTGAATATTGAATGTCGCCAGCACGGCGTACAGCACGCCGCCAACGATCATGGCGCTGAGGGCGCCGGTAGCGTTAGCGCGCTCCCAGTACAGGCCCATCACCAGCGGCCATAAGAACACCGCTTCCAGGCCGCCGAAGGCCAGCAGGTTGAGCCAGATGATCATCTCGGGCGGCCGCCAGGCTGCCAGCATCATCAGGATCCCAATGACCAGGGTGGTGGCGGTGGAGATCCTTTTCAGCTTTTGCTCATTATGCTTTTTGGCAGGCTGAGCGCTGAGCCAAAGATCTTTAATGATCGTAGCCGATGCCTGCAATAAGTGGGCGTTAACGTTCGACATGATCGCCGCCATTGGCGCCGCCAGGAACAGGCCCGCGGCCCACGGTGGCAGCACCTGGACCATCAGCGTTGGGATCACCTGATCGGGGACGGTGAGGTGCGGCAGAACCGCGCGGCCCAGCGCGCCCGCGAGGTGCATGCCAAACATCAGCAGCGCGACGACTACGGTACCGATGATGATCCCCCGGTGAACGGCTTTGCTGTCTTTATAAGAGATGCAGCGTACGGCGGTATGCGGCAGGCCGATGACGCCGAAGCAGACCAGCACCCAAAACGAGGTCATAAAGGTCGGAGTAAGGATACCGTCTACGCCGTGCGGCGATACCAGCTGCGGATCTATCTTCTGTAAGGTATCGACGGCGTGATGCAGACCGCCCGCAGCGTGGACAACCCCGACCAGCAGCACGATAGTGCCGATCAGCATGACCATACCCTGCATGGTGTCATTGAGCACGCTGGCGCGAAAACCGCCGAACGCGGTGTACAGGGCAATGGTGATCCCGAAGATCAGCAGGCCGTTTTCATATTTGATTCCCGCCGCAGTCTCCAGCAGGCGCGCGCCGCCGATAAACTGCACGGCGATCGCCCCGACGAAGGCAACCAGCAGGCTGATGCTGGCGATCCAGACGACGGCGCGGCTTTGGTAGCGGGCCTGCAGCATGTCGTTGAGGGTGATGGCGTTATAGCGTCGCGCCAGAATAGCGAATTTCTTCCCGAGGATCCCCAGCGAAAGCCAGATCGTCGGTACCTGGATCATCGCCAGCAGCACCCAGCCGAGCCCGTACTTATAGGCAGCGCCGGGCCCGCCGATAAATGAACTGGCGCTGATGTAGGTGGCGGTGAGCGTCATGGCCAGCACGAAGCCACCCATGGAACGGCTGCCGAGGAAATACTCGCTGAGAAAGCTGCCGCTGCTGCGTTTGCGCATGGCGTAAAGCGACAGGCCGAAGACCACGAACAGATAGGCAATCAGGATGACGATGATTTCAAGCTGCATCGCTATCCTCCAGCGGAATGTCGCGGAATACGAAACGCACCATCGCCCAACACAGCAGGATAAATATCAGCGGCACCAGCAGGCAGGCCATTTCGAACCAGTGCGGCAGCCCGGTTATGCCGATAGCGCTGTCCGGGAGATAGGCCGCAGCCAGCCAGGCGGCAAGATAGAGAAGGGTCAGCCACAGCGCCCAGCGCGCTTCTTTGTGGGCCTGAACAAACCGATTGTCCATTTTTTAGTCCCAGGAGGATGAAGAAAGCGGGGATTGTACCGCATGGAAAAGATGAGGGGAGAGAAAAAGAAAAAAGGCCGGATTATCCGGCCTCTTGCAGCGATGCAGGATTATTTTTCCTGCATACCGAGCTTTTTCTCCAGATAGTGGATATTGGTACCACCATGCTGGAAGTGCTCGTCATTCATGATGCGAATCTGCAGATCGACGTTAGTTTTAATGCCGTCGATGATCAGCTCCTGCAGCGCATTTTTCATGCGTGAAATGGCCACATCACGGTTTTCGCCGTAGCAGATAAGCTTGCCGATCATTGAGTCATAGTACGGCGGCACGGTGTAGCCAGCGTAGATATGAGACTCCCAGCGAACGCCAAAACCGCCCGGCGCGTGGAAGCGGGTAATTTTACCCGGGCTCGGCAGGAAGGTATTCGGGTCTTCGGCGTTAATACGGCATTCAACCGCATGGCCACGCACCTGAACTTCTTCCTGCTTGATGGACAGCGGCTGGCCTGCGGCAATCCGCAGCTGCTCTTTAATCAGGTCAACGCCGGTGATCATTTCTGTTACCGGGTGTTCAACCTGAATACGGGTGTTCATTTCAATGAAGTAGAACTCGCCGTTTTCGAACAGGAACTCAAAGGTACCCGCCCCGCGATAGCCGATATCAACGCAGGCCTTGGAGCAGCGCTCGCCGATGTAGCGACGTAGTTCCGGAGTAATACCCGGCGCCGGCGCTTCTTCGACAACTTTCTGGTGACGACGCTGCATGGAGCAGTCGCGCTCAGCCAGATAGATAGCGTTACCCTGGCCATCAGCCAGTACCTGGATCTCGATATGACGAGGATTTTCCAGGTATTTCTCCATATACACCATGTCGTTGCTGAAAGCGGCTTTCGCTTCAGCTTTGGTCATGGAGATGGACTGCGCCAGCTCGGCATCGCTGCGCACAACGCGCATGCCGCGACCGCCGCCGCCGCCGGAGGCTTTGATGATAACCGGGTAGCCGATGCGTTTCGCATGGGCGCGGTTAGCGTCCATGTCGTCGCCCAGCGGGCCATCGGAGCCAGGAACGGTCGGTACGCCGGCTTTCTTCATGGCGGTAATCGCCGACACTTTGTCGCCCATCAGACGAATAGTGTCAGCCTTCGGGCCGATAAAGATAAAGCCGGAACGTTCAACCTGCTCAGCAAAGTTGGCGTTTTCCGAAAGGAAGCCATAGCCCGGGTGAATCGCCACCGCGCCGGTGATTTCAGCCGCGCTGATGATCGCCGGGATATTCAGGTAGCTCTTAATGGACGGAGCCGGGCCAATACAGACCGTCTCATCCGCTAACAATACGTGTTTTAAATCGCGATCCGCAGTGGAGTGTACAGCAACGGTCTTGATGCCCAGTTCTTTACAGGCACGCAGGATACGCAGTGCAATCTCGCCACGGTTGGCGATAACAATTTTATCCAGCATGTTCGCCTCGTTACTCGATGACGACCAGCGGCTCGTCAAATTCTACCGGCTGACCACTTTCGACCAGAATCGCTTTAACAATGCCTGACTTGTCAGCTTCGATCTGGTTCATCATTTTCATGGCTTCAACGATACACAGGGTATCGCCTGCATTGACTTTCTGACCCACTTCGCAGAACGCTTTAGCGTCCGGGCTTGGCGTGCGGTAGAAAGTACCAACCATCGGGGAACGTACGATGTGACCACTGATTTCTGCGGCTGCTGCAGCCGGCGCTTCTGCGGCCGGAGCGACTGCGTTAGACAGAGCAGGCTGCTGCTGCATCACAGGTGCAGCATAAGCCTGCTGCATGACCGGGAAGCTAGCGGCTGGCGCTGCACGGCTGATGCGTACAGACTCTTCGCCTTCAGAAATTTCCAGTTCGGAGATGCCTGATTCTTCAACCAGCTCGATCAGTTTTTTAATCTTACGAATATCCATGAGTGGGTTCCGTACTCTTTGTTTAGTGTGATTGTGACAGGCGTTTTACCGCCGTCTGTAAAGCGTATGAATAACCGTCCGCCCCCAATCCACAGATAACGCCTGCGGCGATATCCGACAGATAAGAGTGATGACGGAATGGTTCGCGGGCATGCACGTTGCTCAGGTGGATCTCGATAAACGGGATACTCACCGCAAGTAGCGCGTCGCGGATTGCCACGCTGGTGTGCGTAAACGCGGCCGGATTAATCAGGATATAGTCGACAGCGTCTTTAGCCTGATGAATTCGGTCGATTAACGCGTACTCCGCGTTTGATTGCAGGTGATCCAGCGCCACGTTCAGAGCCGCAGCTTCTGATTCCAGACGGTTAACAATCTCAGAAAGCTTGAGGGTGCCGTACTTCTCAGGCTCGCGTGTACCAAGCATGTTAAGGTTGGGTCCATTCAAAAGCAAAATGCGAAACTTGTCAGCCATTGTGCGGCTATCTCCTGCCATTCTCGGGTAAAAAACAAAATATACCTTCGAAACGCGCTTGTCACCTTTTCAGGGCGTAAAAACCCCTCCAGGAAAACCAAAGTCGCACATTATAACGATTTCGTAGCATTTGGCAGCTAAATACTGGTCTTATCAGGGAAGATTATCAACCGCTATCGTTAAATGAGTCGCGGTTGATAAAAGATCTGCGGGAAACTGCACATATCCGGGGATTAGCGCCACCACTGACGGAACTTCTTGTAACGCCACGCCAAAAGCACAACCGCCAGCCCGGCATATATCAACGGCTGTGGGGATAATATCTTCACGGACCATAGATAGTGGATGGGGGCAAGGATCGCCACCAGATAGACGAAGTTATGCAATGTTTGCCAGCGACGGCCTAATTTTCGCTGCAGCGCCTGCGTCGAGGTGACCGCCAGCGCCAGCAGGGTAAGCCAGCTGATAAACCCCAGCGTCAGATAGGGCCGATTCACCAGCTCAGAACCCAGCAGCGCCAGATTGTTAATCCCGAGTTCCAGCAGCGTGTAGCTGGTCAGGTGCAGCGTCGCCCAGGCAAAGCACCACAGTCCCAGCAGGCGCCTGGTACGAATCAACAGCGGCTGTTTAGCGTAGCGCGCCAGCGGCGACACAAGCAAGGTTGCCAGCAGAAATTTAAGAGCCATCCTACCGGTAAAGTGTTGAATATCCTTTGCCGGGTCGGCGCTGAAATACCCCTGCTGCGCAGCCCAGAATAGCCAGAGAAAGGGAAGAAACCCGGCCAGATGGAGCATAACCTTGAGCCAGGTAATCTGTTTTACGTTCAGGCGCACTAGTAATTCTCCCGCAAATTCAGGCCCCGGTAGAGCGAAGCCACTTCGTCAGCATAGCCGTTGAACAGCAGCGTCGGCTGGCGCTTGACGTCCAGCACGCCTCCGGAACCGATAAAGCGTTCCGTTGCCTGCGACCAGCGCGGATGATCGACATGCGGATTGACGTTGGCGTAAAAGCCGTATTCATCCGGTCCCGCCAGATTCCAGGTGGTCGGCGGCCGCTCGCGGGTGAGTTCGATACTGACAATCGACTTAATCCCTTTGAAGCCATACTTCCACGGGACCGTCAGGCGCACCGGCGCGCCGTTCTGCGGCGGCAGCGCCTTACCGTAGACGCCCACGCTCAGCAGGGTGAGGGGATGCATCGCCTCATCCAGGCGCAGGCCTTCGACATAAGGATAGGCCAGGCCGCCGCCGATGAAGCGATCCTTCTGCCCCGGCATCTGGTCGGGGGCATAGATGGTTTTAAACGCCACGTAGCGGGCGCTGCTGGTGGGCTCAACCAGCGCCAGCAGCTTATGCAGCGGGAAGCCAACCCACGGCACCACCATCGACCAGGCTTCGACACAGCGCATCCGGTAAATGCGCTCTTCGAGCGGAAAGCGGGTGGTCAGATCGTGATGATCGAGCGTCAGCGGTTTAGCAACTTCTCCGCCGATGGTCAGCGTCCACGGATCGGTACGCAGGCTGCCCGCGTTGGCCGCCGGATCGGCTTTATCCAGACCGAACTCATAGAAGTTGTTATAGCCGGATACCTTATCCTCCGGGGTGAGCGTTAGCGCGTTTTGCCATGCGGCGGGTTTGTCGAAGGTCAGCGCTTTGCCCGCCGGCGCGGGAGGGCGGTCGTGGCCTTTGAACCAATCGAGAAGATCGGCTTTTGCCGTAGGGGAAAGGGAAAGGGCCGTTGCGGTAATCCCCAGCGTTTTCAAAACCTGGCGACGCTGCAGCATAAAAACGGATTCTGCCGTGACGTCGGCTTCCGTTAGCTTTTTGTATTTCATGACATCCTCCGGCATGCTTTTTCCTAAGCATGACGGAGGCGGAGAGTTATCGCGAATATGTCACGAAAAATTGCATATTAGGCGATTTTCACCAGCGTCCGACCCTGGATTTGGTTAGCCATAATTTTATCGGCAAAGGCCGGCGCTTCGGCGAGCGTAATTTCCGTCGCGCTTTGCGCATAGAACGACTCAGGCAGATCGCCAACCAACCGCTGCCAGGCTTGAGCCCGGCGCGCGGGCGGAGTCATTACCGAATCAACGCCCTGCAGGCGGACGTTACGCAAAATAAACGGCATCACCGTCGTCGGCAGAGCAAAGCCGCCGGCCAGGCCGCAGGCGGCTACGCAGCCGCCGTAGTTCATCTGTGCCAGCACTTTCGCCAGCACCTTATCGCCGACGGTATCGACCGCACCGGCCCACAGCTGTTTCTCCAGCGGACGGGTTTCGGCAAACTCCTCGCGCCCAACGATCCGCTGCGCGCCCAGCGCTTTCAGATAATCATGGGTGCTTTCGCGACCAGAAACGGCGACCACCTGGTAACCCAGGCGATGCAGCAGGGCGACCGCGGTGCTGCCGACGCCGCCGCTGGCGCCGGTGACGACAACCTCGCCGTCCTGGGGACGAATACCGGCATCTTCCAGCGCCATCACGCACAGCATGGCGGTGAAGCCGGCGGTACCGATGGCCATCGCTTTACGGCCGTCCAGTCCTTCAGGCATCGCAACCAGCCAGTCGCCTTTCACGCGCGCCTGCTCGGCCAGGCCGCCCCAGTGATTTTCGCCAACGCCCCATCCGGTGAGAAGCACCTGCTGGCCCGCATGGAAACGCGGATCTTCGCTGGTATGGACGATACCGGCAAAATCGATGCCAGGAATCATCGGAAAGTTGCGGATGATTTTTCCGCTGCCGGTGATCGCCAGCGCGTCTTTATAGTTGAGGCTGGACCACTGAATATCGACGGTCACATCGCCCTGCGGCAGCCGGCTGGCGTCGATGGTTTGCACCGAAGAGATTGTTTTGCCATCCTGCTGTTCTAATATTAAAGCCTGCATATGCGGGTCCTTATTGGTACAAAGATTGGAAAAATTTTTCTGCAGACTATACTCGCTATCGGCATTATTACGCCGATACAACGCAATAAATTGCCAGATACGTCAGCTTTGATAGTATGCCTCGCACTTTAAAAAGTTAGTGCTTACTTTGGGGAAAGCGCCAGTACCGGAGTCCGAATATTCATCGGGCAGTCATTCACACGCGGAGTTAACACAGGGATGCGATTAACGACGAAATTCTCAGCATTTGTCACGCTGCTTACCAGCCTGACTATCTTTGTCACGCTTATTGGCGCGTCGCTGAGTTTTTATAACGGTATTCAGCAAAAAATGGAGAATCGCGTCCAGGCCGTAGCGACGGTGCTGGATAACCGCCTGATCTCTTCATCCTTTGCCCGGCTTGAACCACAGATGGATGAGCTGATGACGCCGGTCGACGTTGTGCAGGTTGATTTTCTCCTTAACGGCAAATCGGTGTACAGCCACTCGCGTAGCGACAGCTACCGCCCGCTGGGGAGTAATAACCAGTTTCGGGAGATCACGGTCCCGTCGCTAAAGCACCCCGGCATGACGCTGCATCTGGTCTATCTGGACCCGATGGTTAACTACTTCCGCTCGCTGCACGTGACCGCACCGCTTTCTATCGCCATTGGCTTTATGGTGCTGATGATGTTTTTTTCCGTTCGCTGGATCCGTCGTCAGCTGTCCGGGCAGGAGCTGCTGGAGCTGCGGGCGACGAGGATCCTCAACGGCGAGCGCGGGCCTCAGGTGCGCGGATCGGTGCACGAATGGCCGGTGAGCACCAGCAGCGCGCTGGATATGCTGCTATCCGAGCTGCAGTTTGCCAGCGATCAGCGAAGCCGTATGGATACGCTTATTCGCTCCTATGCCGCTCAGGACACCAAAACCGGCCTCAATAACCGCCTGTTTTTTGATAACCAGCTTGCCACTCTGCTGGAAGATCAGGAAAAGGTCGGCTCGTACGGCATTGTGATGATGATCCGCCTGCCGGAGTTCGATTTACTGCGCGATAACTGGGGGCGCGCCGCAGCGGAGGAGCATTACTTCACGCTCATCAACCTGCTTTCTACTTTTATTATGCGCTATCCCGGCGCGCTGCTGGCGCGTTATCACCGCAGCGATTTTGCCGTCCTGCTGCCGCACCGCACCCTGAAGGAGGCGGACAGCATCGCCGGGCTGCTGCTGAAGGCGATGGACGCGCTGCCGCCCACGCGCATTCTTGACCGCGATGACATGATGCATATCGGTATTTGCGCCTTCCGCAGCGGACAGACCACGGCTCAGGTGATGGAGCGCGCGGAAGCGGCCACGCGCAACGCGGTTCTGCAGGGGAGCAATAGCTGGGCGGTTTATGACGATTCGCTGCCGGAGAAAGGGCGCGGCAACGTGCGCTGGCGCACCTTGATTGAACAGATGCTAAGCCGCGGTGGACCGCGGCTCTATCAGAAGCCCGCGGTGAATCGCGACGGTCGCGTCCATCACCGTGAGCTGATGTCCCGCCTGTATGACGGTACGGAAGAGGTGATTGCGGCGGAATATATGCCGATGGTGCAGCAGTTTGGCCTGGCGGAAGAGTATGACCGCCTGCAGATCACGCGGCTGCTGCCATTTTTAGGCTTCTGGCCGGACGAAAACCTCGCTTTACAGGTGACGGTGGAGTCGCTGATCCGTCCTCGATTCCAGCGCTGGCTGCGCGATACTTTGATGCAGTGTGAAAAATCGCAACGTCAGCGCATTATTTTTGAACTTGCAGAGGCAGATGTTTGTCAATATATCGGCCGCCTGCAGCCGGTTATGCGGCTGATTAACGCTTTAGGTATTAAAGTCGCCGTGGTTCAGGCCGGATTAACGCTGGTTGGAACCAGCTGGATCAAGCAGTTGGACGTCGAAGTCATCAAGCTACACCAGGGACTGTCGCGCAATATTGAAAAACGCAGTGAGAACCAGCTGCTGGTTCAGAGCCTGGTGGAGGCCTGCAAGGGTATGCCGGTCCAGGTTTTTGCAACCGGAGTACGCAGTCGTAGTGAGTGGCAGGTCCTGTCTCAATGCGGTGTTACCGGTGGCCAGGGGGAATTTTTTGCCGCCTCACAGCCACTTGACACAAATGTGAAAAAATATTCGCAAAGATACTCGGTTTGATCTGCCGTTTAGCGTGATTTCACGTAGAATAACGCGCGCCATAGTGAAGGGGGTGTGCTTGTCTACCTGCCGGATTATCGCAATGTAAATGCCAGTAAATGACCTTTGACAGGTTGCAAATTGAAGCGTGGAGCGCTGCTGAAGTTTTCAGCACTGAACGGAGCCGGAAAATTTGTAACAAAGGAAATGAACTGCACTAATTTTCACCGTAGCAGATGATTTTTGCGCCTTGTCGCTGCTGCGTGTGGTTGGTAAAGTAAGCGGATTTCATTTTTCCGCCCCAGCTTTCAGGATTATCCCTTAGTATGTTGAAAAAATTTCGTGGCATGTTTTCCAATGACCTGTCCATTGACCTGGGTACTGCGAATACCCTGATTTATGTAAAAGGACAAGGCATCGTATTGAATGAGCCTTCCGTTGTGGCCATTCGTCAGGATCGTGCCGGCTCACCGAAAAGTGTGGCAGCCGTAGGACATGATGCGAAGCAGATGCTGGGTCGTACCCCAGGCAACATCGCCGCGATCCGCCCGATGAAAGACGGCGTTATCGCTGACTTCTTCGTCACCGAAAAAATGCTCCAGCACTTTATCAAACAGGTTCACAGCAATAGCTTCATGCGCCCAAGTCCGCGCGTGCTGGTCTGTGTACCGGTCGGTGCGACTCAGGTTGAGCGTCGTGCAATCCGTGAGTCCGCTCAGGGTGCTGGTGCGCGTGAAGTCTTCCTGATTGAAGAGCCAATGGCTGCAGCAATCGGTGCAGGCCTGCCGGTTTCTGAAGCAACCGGCTCTATGGTGGTGGATATCGGTGGTGGTACCACTGAAGTCGCCGTCATCTCCCTGAACGGTGTGGTTTACTCCTCTTCCGTGCGTATTGGTGGTGACCGTTTCGACGAAGCCATCATTAATTATGTGCGCCGTAACTACGGCTCTCTGATCGGTGAAGCCACCGCAGAGCGTATTAAGCACGAAATCGGTTCTGCTTACCCTGGCGACGAAGTCCGCGAAATCGAAGTGCGCGGTCGTAACCTGGCTGAAGGCGTTCCGCGCGGCTTTACTCTGAACTCCAACGAAATCCTCGAAGCGCTGCAAGAGCCGCTGACCGGTATCGTGAGCGCGGTGATGGTTGCGCTGGAACAGTGCCCGCCGGAACTGGCTTCCGACATTTCAGAGCGTGGGATGGTTCTGACTGGTGGTGGTGCGCTGCTGCGTAACCTCGACCGCCTGTTAATGGAAGAGACAGGTATTCCTGTCGTAGTTGCAGAAGATCCACTGACTTGCGTAGCCCGTGGTGGCGGCAAGGCGCTGGAAATGATCGACATGCACGGCGGCGACTTGTTCAGCGAAGAGTAGTCGGTATGAGAGGGTAGCGAAGGCTACCCTTTCTCTCTGACACGAGAATACGCATAGCCTATGAAGCCAATTTTTAGCCGTGGCCCGTCGCTGCAGTTTCGCCTGATCCTGGGGGTGCTGGTAGCGCTTGGAGTCATCATCGCCGATAGCCGCCTTGGTATGTTCAGCCAGATCAGAACATACATGGATACCGCCGTCAGTCCTTTCTATTTTGTATCAAACGGTCCCCGTGAATTACTCGACAGTGTTTCTCAAACCTTGTCGTCACGCGATCAACTCGAGCTTGAAAACCGTGCATTGCGTCAGGAACTGCTGCTGAAAAACAGCGAACTGTTGATGCTGGGTCAATACCGCCAGGAAAACGCCCGTCTGCGTGAACTGCTGGGCTCACCGCTGCGTCAGGACGAGCAAAAAATGGTGACTCAGGTGATCTCCACCGTCAACGATCCGTACAGCGATCAGGTGGTTATCGACAAAGGCAGCGTGAACGGTGTTTACGAAGGCCAGCCGGTCATTAGTGACAAAGGCGTTGTGGGCCAGGTGGTTGCAGTCGCCAAGCTCACCAGCCGCGTCCTGCTGATTTGTGATGCCACTCATGCGCTACCCATTCAGGTACTGCGTAACGACATCCGTATTATTGCAGCCGGTAATGGTTGTACGGACGATCTGCAGCTCGAGCATTTGCCCGCTAATACCGATATTCGTGTGGGGGATGTTCTGGTGACTTCCGGTCTCGGTGGTCGTTTCCCTGAAGGGTATCCGGTAGCGGTTGTCTCTTCCGTGAAGCTGGATACGCAACGCGCTTATACCGTGATTCAGGCTCGTCCGACCGCGGGCTTACAGCGTCTACGTTATTTGCTGCTGTTGTGGGGCGCCGATCGTAACGGCATTAACCCGATGACGCCGGAAGATGTGCACCGCGTCGCCAATGAACGCTTAATGCAGATGATGCCGCAGGTTCTGCCAGCGCCTGATTCAATGGGGCCACCTGCGCCGGTTCCGGCACCTGCTACGGGATTAACGCAGCCACCTCCGGATGCGCCGCTGCCGCCACAAATCTCCCAGGGAGGGCAGTAGTGGCAAGCTATCGTAGCCAGGGGCGCTGGGTTATCTGGCTCTCGTTTTTTATCGCGTTATTGCTGCAAGTCATGCCCTGGCCGGACGACATTCTCGTTTTCCGGCCAAACTGGGTGCTGCTCATTTTACTCTACTGGACCCTGGCCCTGCCGCACCGCGTAAATGTGGGAACGGGTTTTGTGATGGGTGCCATACTGGATCTCATTAGTGGCTCTACGCTTGGCGTGCGCGCCTTGTCGATGAGTATTATTGCGTACCTCGTCGCACTCAAATTCCAGCTTTTCCGTAACCTCGCGCTCTGGCAACAGGCGTTGGTGGTGATGTTGTTGTCCCTCGCCGCAGATATCATTGTTTTCTGGGCTGAGTTTTTAGTGATCAACGTCTCTTTCCGACCGGAAGTGTTCTGGAGTAGTGTAGTAAACGGTGTGCTCTGGCCGTGGCTGTTCCTGCTGATGCGTAAAGTTCGCCAGCAGTTTGCCGTGCAATAAAAGGTTTCTATGACTGCTTTATATCTTGCCTCTGGTTCCCCGCGCCGTCAGGAGTTACTCACTCAACTGGGTATCACTTTTGAACGTATCGTCCCTGGTATTGAAGAAAAACGGGACGATGGCGAAAGCGCACAGCAGTATGTGTCGCGTCTGGCACGGGAAAAAGCCCAGGCGGGCGTGGCACAAACGCCGCGTGATTTGCCGGTGCTGGGGGCAGATACCATCGTGATTCTCAACGGTGAAGTACTGGAGAAACCGCGTGACGCTGAACATGCGGCGCGTATGCTGCGCAAATTATCCGGACAAACGCATCAGGTGATGACGGCGGTGGCCCTGGCGGACAGCCAGCAGGTGCTGGATTGTCTGGTGGTCACAGATGTCACGTTCAGAGTGCTTACCGATGAGGAAATCGCCGGTTATATCGCCAGCGGTGAACCTATGGATAAAGCAGGTGCATACGGTATTCAAGGGCTGGGTGGCTGTTTTGTCAGGAAGATTAATGGCAGCTATCACGCCGTAGTCGGCTTACCGCTGGTAGAAACGTATGAGTTGCTGAGTAACTTTAACTCACTGCGTGAAGAAAAGGGATAAAGATGACGGCTGAATTATTAGTGAACGTAACGCCATCGGAAACGCGCGTCGCGTATATCGATGGCGGTATTCTGCAGGAAATTCACATTGAGCGCGAAGCGCGGCGTGGGATCGTAGGCAATATCTACAAGGGTCGTGTCAGCCGAGTGCTGCCGGGGATGCAGGCGGCTTTTGTAGATATTGGCCTGGATAAGGCCGCATTTCTGCACGCTTCAGACATCATGCCGCACACCGAGTGCGTCGCCGGGGAAGAGCAAAAGCAGTTCACCGTGCGCGATATTTCCGAGCTGGTCCGTCAGGGCCAGGACCTGATGGTGCAGGTGGTGAAAGACCCCCTTGGTACGAAAGGCGCCCGTCTGACGACCGATATCACCATTCCTTCCCGCTATCTGGTGTTTATGCCTGGGGCCTCGCACGTTGGGGTTTCCCAGCGTATTGAGAGCGAAGCGGAGCGCGAGCGCCTGAAGAAGGTTGTCGCCGACTACTGCGATGAGCAGGGCGGATTTATCATCCGTACGGCGGCGGAAGGCGTACACGAGCAGGAAATGGCCGCCGATGCTGCCTACCTCAAGCGCGTCTGGACGAAGGTCATGGAGCGTAAGAAGCGCCAGCAGACCCGCTATCAGATGTACGGCGAGCTGGCGCTGGCTCAGCGCGTGCTGCGCGATTTTGCCGACGCCCATCTTGACCGCATTCGCGTCGACTCCCGCCTGACCTACGAATCGCTGCTGGAGTTCACCGCCGAATATATGCCGGAGATGACCAGCAAGCTCGAGCACTACAGCGGCCGTCAGCCGATCTTCGATCTCTTTGACGTGGAGAACGAAATTCAGCGCGCGCTGGAGCGTAAAGTGGAGCTGAAGTCCGGCGGCTATCTGGTTATCGATCAGACCGAGGCGATGACCACCGTTGACATCAACACCGGGGCCTTCGTCGGCCACCGCAATCTTGACGATACCATCTTCAATACCAACATTGAGGCGACCCAGGCGATTGCCCGCCAGCTGCGGCTGCGCAACCTCGGCGGGATTATTATCATTGATTTCATTGATATGAATAATGAAGATCACCGCCGCCGGGTGCTGCATTCTCTGGAGCAGGCGCTGAATAAGGATCGGGTGAAAACCAGCATCAACGGCTTCTCCCAGCTTGGGCTGGTGGAGATGACCCGTAAGCGCACCCGCGAAAGCGTGGAGCACGTGCTGTGTAAGGACTGCCCGACCTGCCACGGTCGCGGCACGGTAAAATCGGTTGAAACGGTGTGTTATGAAATCATGCGCGAGATCGTCCGCGTACATCATGCCTACGACTCCGATCGTTTCCTGGTCTATGCTTCTCCTGCCGTCGCGGAAACCCTGAAAGGGGAAGAGTCCCACGCGCTGGCGGAAGTCGAAATCTTTGTCGGTAAACAGGTCAAAGTGCAAATTGAACCGCTCTATAATCAAGAGCAGTTTGATGTGGTGATGATGTAATCATCTGGTTTGCCCTCGTTCGGCCTTTCGGCCGCGGTGATGCGCCGGCCGGGCGGAACCCGTGAACGCAGCGCCGAGGGGCAGATGAAGGATGAGGTGTAATAGTTTGACAAGGAGAGATGCGTGAGGCGACTGCCCGGGATATTACTGCTCACCGTGGCAACACTGATTGTTGTCATCGCACTGCTGGTGAGCGGTCTGCGTCTCGTGCTGCCGCAGCTGGACGCATGGCGCCCCCAGCTGCTGGAGAAAATCTCCGCGATCTCCGGCTCTCCGGTCGAGGCTTCCCGGCTGAGCGCCAGTTGGGAGACTTTTGGCCCCACGCTGGATGTCCGCGATGTGAAAGCCGGCCTCAAAGACGGCGGTGAGCTGTCGGTTAAACGCGTCACCCTCGCGCTGGACGTATGGCAAAGCCTACTCCACATGCGCTGGCAGTTTCGCGATCTCACCTTCTGGCAGCTAAAAATCCACACCAACACGCCGATCCAGACTAACGACGGCGGCGAGAGCCTGAAAACCGACCACATCGGCGATCTGTTCCTGCGCCAGTTCGATCACTTTATTCTCCGCGACAGCCACCTGAGCTTCGTGACCCTCTCCGGCCAGCGCGCCGAACTCGCCATTCCGCAGCTCACCTGGCTGAACGGTAAAAATCGTCATCGCGCGGAAGGCGAGCTGAGCCTTTCCAGCCTCAACGGCCAGCATGGGGTGATGAAGGTGCGGATGGATCTGCGCGATGAAAACGGCCTGCTGAACAAGGGCCGCGTATGGCTGCAGGCGGATGATATTGACGTGAAGCCGTGGCTGGGCCGCTGGATGCAGGACAATATCGCCCTGCAGAGCGCGCGTTTTAGCCTTGAAGGCTGGATGACTATCGACAAAGGCGATATCGCCGGCGGCGACGTATGGCTGAAAAAAGGCGGCGCCAGCTGGCAGGGCGATAATCAGCCCCATCGGCTGGTGGTGGATAACCTGACGGCGCACATCTCCCGCGATAAGCAGAGCTGGGGCTTCCGTATCCCCGATACGCGGATCTCGATTGACGGCAAGTCGTGGCCTCGCGGCGCGCTGGCGATGGCGTGGATCCCGGCGCAGGACGTTGGCGGGGACGACCGTTCCCGCAGCGACGAGCTGCGCATCCGCGCGAGCAACCTTGAGCTGAACGGTTTGACCGGGCTGCAGCCTTTTGCCGATAAGCTGGCGCCCGCGCTCGGCGAAATCTGGCGCACCACCCGGCCAAACGGCAAAATTAATCTTCTGGCGCTGGATATCCCGCTGCAGGCGGCGGAAAAATCGCGCTTTCAGGCCAGCTGGAGCGACTTTTCGTGGAAGCAGTGGAAGCTGCTGCCCGGCGCGGAGCACTTCTCCGGCAGCGTCGCCGGAAGCGTTGAGAACGGCTCCCTGCATGCCAGCATGACGCAGGCGAAAATGCCCTATGAAACGGTATTTCGCGCGCCGCTGGAAATCGCGCAGGGCGACGCGACCCTTAGCTGGGTAAAGAATGAAAAGGGCTTTATGCTCGACGGGCGCAATATTGACGTACAGGCAACCGGCGTGCGCGCTCGGGGCGGCTTCCGCTATTTACAGCCGCAGGGCGATGAACCCTGGCTGGGCATCCTGGCAGGGATCAGCACCAATGACGGCGGTCAGGCGTGGCGCTATTTCCCGGAAAACCTGATGGGCAAACAGCTGGTGGATTACCTCAGCGGCGCGATTCAAGGCGGCCAGTCCACCGATGCGACGCTGGTTTACGGCGGCAACCCGCACCTGTTCCCCTATCTGCACAACGAAGGCCAGTTCCAGGTTTCCGTCCCGCTGACCAACGCCACCTTCGCTTTCCAGCCGGACTGGCCGGCGCTGACCGGTCTGGACATCAACCTCGACTTTATCAACAACGGGCTGTGGATGAAGGCCGATAAGGTCATGCTGGGCAAGGTGACCGCCAGCAACCTTGAGGCGGCGATCCCTGACTATTCGCGGGAAAAGCTGCTGATCGACGCCGATATCAACGGTGCGGGCAAAGAGGTTGGCCCGTACTTCAAAGAGACGCCGCTCAAAGAGACGCTGGGTAACGCGCTGGATGAGCTGCAGCTGGATGGTGGTGTGAGTGCTCGCTTACATCTCGACATTCCGCTGGACGGTGAGCTGACGACCGCCAAAGGCGACGTGAACCTCAAAAATAACAGCCTGTTTATCAAGCCTATCAATGCGACGCTGGACAACCTCAGCGGTAAATTCAGCTTTGTTAACGGCAATCTGAAAAGCGAGAACATGAGCGCCAGCTGGTTTAATCAGCCGCTGAACCTTAATTTCTCCACCACCGAGGGGCAGAAAGCCTTCCTGGTCGATGTGGGAATGAACGCCAGCTGGCAGCCGTCGCGCACCGGCCTGCTGCCGAAAGCTATCGATGAGGCGGTGAGCGGCAGCGTGCCGTGGGACGGTAAGGTGGCGATTGAGCTGCCGTATCGCGGCAGCGCAAGCTACAAGGTCGATATTAACGGCGATCTAAAGAATGTGAGCAGTCGCTTACCTGCGCCCGTAGACAAGCCAGCCGGCGAAGCGCTGCCGGTGAAAATTAACGTCGCTGGCGGGCTCAGCAGCTTTGATTTGACCGGCTCCATTGGCGCGAAAAACCATATCAACAGCCGCTGGCTGCTGAACCGCAAGCTGACGCTGGATCGGGCGATTTTAACCTCCGATAGCAAGGCCATTTCGCCGCTCCCCGAACAGGCTGGCGTAGAGCTCAACATGCCGCCGATGGACGGCGCGCAGTGGCTGGCCCTGTTCCAGGGCGGTGCGGCCAATGAAGTCAGCAGCAATATCATCTTCCCCGAGCGGATCACCCTGCGGACGCCGTCGCTGACCTTTGCCGGGCAAAGCTGGAATAACGTCAGCCTTGTCTCCCGACCGGAGGCCGGTGGTTCGAAGGTTGAAGCGCAGGGCCGGGAAATTAACGCTTCCCTGACAATACGCCAAAATGCCCCGTGGCTGGCGGCCATTCGCTACCTCTATTACAACCCGACCGCCGCGCAGAAGAGCGATGCGGCGCCGGGCGGCAGCAATCCTTTGGCCGATAGCCGAATCGATTTCCGCGGCTGGCCGGATCTCCAGCTGCGCTGCGCGGAGTGCTGGCTGTGGGGGCAAAAATACGGGCGTATCGACGGCGACTTCGCGATTAGCGGCGATACGCTTACGCTCGCCAACGGGCTGGTGGATACCGGTTTCGGCCGACTGACCGCCGATGGCGTGTGGGTCAATGCGACAAGCGGCGTACGCACCTCGTTGAAAGGTAAGCTTCACGGCAGTAAAACGGACGCTTTCGTCGGCTTCTTTGGCGTTTCAACGCCGGTGAAAGGCTCGTCGTTTGACGTCGACTACGATCTGCACTGGCGCGCGCCGCCGTGGCAGCCGGACGTGGCCTCGCTTAACGGGGTGCTGAAAAGCCGTCTTGGCAAGGGCGAGTTTACCGACATTAGCACCGGTCACGCCGGGCAGTTGCTGCGCCTGTTGAGCGTGGACGCGCTGCTGCGCAAGCTGCGCTTCGACTTCAGCGATACCTTCAGTGAAGGGTTCTGGTTCGATTCGATCCGCAGTACCGCATGGATTAAAGATGGCGTGCTCAATACCGATGATACACTGGTTGACGGCCTTGAAGCGGATATTGCGATGAGAGGCTCGGTGGATCTCGTGCGCCGCGAACTGGACCTGCAGGCGGTGGTGGCGCCGGAAATCTCGGCGACCGTCGGCGTGGCAACGGCGTTCGTGATTAACCCGATTGTCGGGGCCGCGGTGTTTGCCGCCAGCAAGGTGCTGGGGCCGCTGTGGAATAAGGTGTCTATTTTGCGCTATCGCATCACCGGTCCTATCGATCAGCCGCAAATCAATGAAGTGCTGCGCCAGGCGCGCAGCGACAAAAAGCAATGATTTGACGATTGCGGGGAATTATCGCACTCTCAATATATAGCGTTCTATACCCGTTATATTTCAAACTGCAGATGCGTTGGCTACGCCTGTTGACCCCGGAGCTAAGCTGCCGGGGTTGGTCAGTTGCCGCCTTTCTGCAACCTGAATGATTATGGGTACCTATTTCCGCCTGACAGGCGGCAACAAACGAGTAGCAAACGATGAGTCTGAACCTGGTAAGTGAACAATTACTGTCGGCAAACGGCCTGAGCCATCAGGACCTTTTTGCCATTCTTGGCCAGCTGGCCGAGCGCCGTCTTGATTACGGCGATCTCTATTTTCAGTCGAGCTATCACGAATCCTGGGTTCTGGAAGACAGCATCATCAAAGATGGTTCGTATAATATCGACCAGGGCGTTGGCGTTCGCGCGGTAAGCGGTGAAAAGACCGGCTTCGCCTATGCTGACCAAATCAGCCTGCTGGCGCTGGAGCAAAGCGCGCAGGCGGCCCGTACCATCGTGCGCGACAGCGGCGACGGTAAGGTGCGCACTCTTGGCGCGGTGGAGTATAGCCCGCTGTATGCCAGCATCGATCCGCTGCAAAGCATGAGCCGCGAAGAGAAGCTGGATATTCTGCGTCGCGTAGACAAAGCGGCGCGGGCCGCCGATAAGCGCGTGCAGGAAGTGTCTGCCAGCCTCAGCGGCGTGTATGAACTGATTCTGGTTGCGGCGACCGACGGTACGCTGGCGGCGGACGTTCGACCGCTGGTCCGCCTTTCCGTCAGCGTGCTGGTGGAAGATGATGGCAAACGCGAGCGCGGCTCCAGCGGCGGCGGTGGACGTTTCGGCTACGACTATTTTCTCGGCAGCGAAGAGGGCGAAGTTCGCGCTGACGCCTGGGCAAGAGAGGCCGTGCGCATGGCGCTGGTGAATCTCTCCGCCGTGGCGGCCCCGGCCGGCATGCTGCCGGTGGTATTAGGCGCGGGCTGGCCTGGGGTACTGCTGCATGAAGCGGTAGGCCACGGTCTGGAAGGCGACTTTAACCGTCGCGGCACGTCGGTGTTCAGCGGCCATATGGGCGAGCTGGTGGCGTCAGAACTCTGTACCGTGGTCGATGACGGCACCATTGCCGATCGCCGCGGTTCGCTGGCTATTGACGATGAGGGTACGCCGGGTCAATACAACGTGTTGATCGAGAACGGTATCCTCAAAGGCTATATGCAGGACAAGCTCAACGCCCGCCTGATGGGCGTCGCGCCTACCGGTAACGGCCGTCGCGAATCCTACGCGCATCTGCCGATGCCGCGTATGACCAACACCTACATGCTGGCGGGTAAATCGACGCCGCAGGAGATTATCGAATCGGTTGATTACGGTATCTTTGCGCCAAACTTCGGCGGCGGCCAGGTGGATATCACCTCCGGCAAGTTTGTTTTCTCCACCTCTGAAGCCTATCTGATTGAAAAAGGGAAGGTGACTAAGGCGGTGAAAGGGGCGACGCTTATCGGCTCCGGGATCGAAGCCATGCAGCAGATTTCCATGGTGGGGAACGACCTGAAGCTGGATAGCGGCGTTGGCGTTTGCGGCAAAGAGGGTCAGAGCGTGCCGGTTGGCGTCGGTCAGCCGACGCTGAAGGTCGATAAGCTCACCGTCGGCGGCACTGCCTGAGTATCTTCAATACGCCTTCGCATTCGTCGAAGGCGTAACCTTTCCCGTACTTATCCCGCCGCGCGTTATCGCCAGCGGCTAGTGGTCGAGCCCGCGGCCGTGCATCCCCTGATAAATTTTCGCCACCTCGACAAAATATTCGGTCAGGTAGTTAATGCACACCTGTACCTTCAGCGGCAGCTTGTCTTTTTCGGTATAGAGCGCGTACACCGGGCGGGGATCCGACTGATAGCTTGGCAGCAGGATCTCAAGCTCCCCGCGGTTGATCTCTTCGATCGCCCACATGAGCGGAACGTAAGCGACGCCGACGCCGGCGCTCAGCCAGCGCACCAGCGTCATCGGATCGTTAGTGACGAAGCGCCCCTGCGGGATCAGCTTCGTCGAGATCCCTTCTGGCGCGATGATTTCGAATTCGTTATCCGGACGCACGCTGTATTCAAGCCAGGAGTGGCTGGCGAGATCCGCCGGCTTTTCCGGGATCCCCGCCTGCTGAAGGTAGCTCTTTGCCGCGCAGAGCACCATCGGCATCGACCCCAGACGACGTGAAAAGAGGCTGGAATCCTGCAGCGCGCCGACGCGAATAACCACGTCCAGGCCGTCGGCGATCAGGTCCGGTGCCGGGATCCCGGTGACCAGATTAACCGACAGTCCAGGGTACTCTTTGAGCATGCCTGCGGTAATGTGGGACAGGACATTCTGTGCCATAGTTGAAGAGCAGCCGACGCGCAGCGTGCCGATTGGCGTGTTGTTAAACGCGTAAAGCTGCTCGTGGACGTCCTGGGCTTCATGCAGCATTCGGCGGCAGCCCTGATAATATATTTTCCCGGCTTCCGTTAAGGCAAGGCTGCGGGTGCTGCGGTTAAGCAGCTTTACCTGCAGCTCATCTTCCAGCCTGGATACGGTTTGGCTGATTGAAGATACGCTCATCTGGAGCTGGCGGGCCGCGGCGGTAAATGAACCCAGTTCAACCACTCTGGCAAAAACGGACATGCGTTTTAGTCGTTCCATTGTTCACTCTGACTTAAAAGTGATTTAGATCACATAATATAGATCATGCTGCAATTGTTACGTTACTATATTGTTAGCTACATAATAAATGCTTCACGCTTACCACCTGTACGCTTCTTATCAAGGTCATCATGAGTCTGTTTCCTGTCATCGTGATTTTCGGCTTGTCGTTTCCGCCGATCTTCTTTGAGCTGTTAATATCGCTGGCCGTTTTTTGGCTGGTGCACCGACTGCTGGTTCCTACCGGCATCTATGACTTCGTCTGGCACCCTGCACTGTTTAATACCGCGTTATATTGCTGCCTTTTTTATCTGATATCGCGTTTGTTCGTTTGAGGTTGATGTGAAAACACTAACAAGAAATATCCTCCGTACCGCAATCACTGTGATACTGGTTATCCTGGCATTTGTCGCAATTTTTCGCGCGTGGGTCTACTACACCGCATCGCCGTGGACGCGCGATGCGCGCTTTAGCGCCGACATCGTGGCCATCGCCCCCGACGTCTCGGGGCTGATTTCGCAGGTTAACATCAAGGATAACCAGCTGGTTAAGCAAGGTCAGGTTTTATTCGTGATTGACCAACCGCGCTACCAGAAGGCGCTTGAAGAGGCCGAGGCCGACGTCTCCTATTACCAAACTCTGGCCCAGGAAAAGCGCGTTGAGGCCGGCCGTCGTAACCGGCTCGGCGTTCAGGCAATGTCCCGGGAGGAGATAGACCAGGCCAATAACGTCCTGCAGACGGTGGAACACCAGCTGGCGAAATCGGTGGCAAGCCGCGATCTGGCGAAGCTCGACCTGCAGCGGACGGTTATCCGCGCGCCGGCCGACGGCTGGGTGACCAACCTCAACGTCTACAGCGGTGAATTTATTACCCGCGGCTCTACGGCGGTGGCGCTGGTGAAACAGGATACCTTCTACGTGGTGGCCTACCTCGAAGAGACCAAGCTGGAAGGCGTACGTCCGGGCTTCCGGGCGGAGATAACCCCGCTGGGCAGCAGCAGCACGATCAAAGGGACGGTTGACAGCATTGCCGCCGGGGTGACCAACGCCAGCAGCAGCAGCGATGCAAAAGGCATGGCCTCCGTGGACTCGAACCTTGAGTGGGTGCGCCTGGCGCAGCGCGTACCGGTGCGTATTCGTCTCGATAAGCAGCAGGGCAATATTTGGCCGGCGGGAACCACCGCAACGGTGGTGATCACCGGGAAAGAAGACCGCGACGTCCGGCAGGCGAATTTCTTCCAGAAACTGGCCCTGCGCCTGCGTGAGTTTGGTTAATCGTCATGGGGATCTTCACAATCGCCCCCCGGCACCTCCGCTTTGCCATTAAGCTGGCATGCGCGGTGGTGCTGGCGCTCTTCGTTGGCTTCCACTTTCAGCTGGAAACGCCCCGCTGGGCGGTGCTGACGGCGGCAATCGTTGCCGCGGGCCCGGCGTTTGCAGCCGGCGGAGAGCCCTATTCGGGCGCCATTCGCTATCGTGGGATGCTGCGTATCGTCGGCACCTTTATCGGCTGTATTGCGGCGCTGGCTATTATCATCCTGATGATCCGCGCCCCGCTGCTGATGATGCTGGTGTGCTGCCTGTGGGCCGGATTCTGCACCTGGCTCTCTTCGCTGGTGCGGGTTGAAAACTCCTACGCTTGGGGACTCGCGGGCTATACCGCACTGATCATTGTCATCACTATTCATACCGATCCGATGCTGGCACCGCAGTTTGCCGTCGAGCGCTGCAGCGAGATCGTGGTCGGTATCGTCAGCGCCATCGTGGCGGACCTGCTGTTTTCGCCGCGGTCGATCAAAAAAGAGATCGACCTCGAGCTGGATAATCTGCTGGTCGAACACTATCGCCTGATGCAGCTCTGCGTGGCGCATGGCGACAGCGCAGTGGTGGACAAAGCCTGGGGAGCGTTGGTTCGTCGGACCAGCGCGCTGGAAGGTATGCGCGGAAACCTGATTATGGAGTCCTCGCGCTGGGCCAAGGTGAACCAGCGGCTGAAGGCGATTAATACGCTCTCCCTGACGCTGATCACCCAGGCCTGTGAGACCTACCTAATCCAGAATTCACGCCCGGAAATGGTGACGGATGATTACCGCGAGCTGTTCGCCGAGCCGGTTGAGAGCGTGCAGGATGTCCATCGCCAGCTGAAGAGAATGCGCCGCTTTCTGACCTGGAAAGGGGAGCATAATACGCCGGTCACGATCTATAGCTGGGTCGGCGCCGCGACGCGCTATCTGCTGTTAAAAAGGGGCGTGGTCGGCAATACCAAAATTAGCCGCATTGAAGATGAGGTGCTGCGGGGCGAAGTGGTCATCAAGGCCGAGTCAGCCGAGCGCCACCATGCGATGGTAAACTTCTGGCGAACCTCCATTTCGTGCATTCTCGGCACCTTGTTCTGGCTGTGGACCGGCTGGACCTCCGGCAGTGGGGCGATGGTGATGATCGCCGTAGTCACGGCGCTGGCGATGCGCCTGCCGAACCCGCGTATGGTGGCGCTGGACTTCCTCTACGGGATGCTTGTGGCGCTTCCGCTGGGGGCGTTTTTCTTCCTCGTGATTATGCCCGCGACGCAGCAGAGCATGCTGCTGCTGTGTATTAGCCTGGCGGTAATGGCATTCTTCATCGGGATTGAAGTACAGAAGCGGCGGCTGGGTTCGATGGGGGCGCTGGCCGGTACCATCAATATCCTGGTGCTGGATAACCCGATGCAGTTCCAGTTCAGCCAGTTCCTTGACAGCGCGTTAGGCCAGATAGTCGGCTGTTTCCTCGCGCTGATGGTTATCCTGCTGGTGCGGGATAATTCGCGGGAGCGCACCGGGCGCGTGCTGCTCAATCAGTTTGTCTCGGCGGCGGTGTCATCGCTCACCACCAATACCGCCAGGCGCAAAGAGAACCATCTGCCGGCCCTCTATCAGCAGCTCTTCTTATTGCTGAGCAAGTTCCCGGACGATATTGCCCGTTTCCGCCTGGCGCTGACGCTGATTATTGCTCACCAGCGCCTGCGCGATGCGCCGGTGCCGGTTAACGACGATCTGTCGGCATACCATCGCCAGCTGCGCCGCACTGCGGATCACGTTATCTCCGCAGGCAATGACGACAAGCGTCGACGCTACTTCTCCCGTCTGCTCGATGAGCTGGATATTTATCAGGAGAAGCTACGGCTCTGGGAAGCCTCGCCGCAGGTGACGGAGCCGGTCCGACGGCTGGTGGAGATGCTGCGTAAGTATCAGCATGTGCTGACAAATAGCTAAAGACTAAAAACCGACGCCTGAAGCGTCGGTTTTTTTATCGCTATACTTATTCATCAACGGTACCCCTTCGATTGAGAAATATAAGGATGGTAAAGCGACCGTCCGGCGGTATGGTATTTAGCGGGGAATGGCTGCGGGTTTTTAGCGGGGGCGGGCGATGACGGTCTACACGTTTGATTTCGATGACATAGCGGAACAGCAGGATTTCTATCGCGAGTTTTCACGCGTCTTTGAGCTGGGTCGGGAGAGAGTAAACAACCTGGATTCGCTCTGGGAAGCGACCACCGGTGGTCTGCTGCCGCTACCGCTGGAGATTGAGTTTATTCACTTGAGCGATAAGCAGCGACGGCGCTTTGGCGCGTTGATCCTGCTGTTTGATGAAGCGGAAGAAGAGCTGGAAGGGGAGCTGCGTTTTAATGCCAGACAGGCATAAAAAAGCCCCCGACAGGCGGGGGCAAGTCGTCGGACAAGACGACGAGGGTTTATTTGTACAACTCAGCCGTAGCGTGCCAGCTGTCGCCGGTACGGGCTTCAATAATACGGTAGCTGCTGGCGCCTTCTTTAGCGGCTTTCGCCGCCAGTTCCTGGCGCATATCCATCGGCGCGCTGCCTACCTGCGAGACAGAAACGGTGCCTATGGACTGTAGGTTTTGAGCCTGTTCGGCGTTGACCTGCTGTACGGCGGCGCTTGCGCCGAAGGAGAGTACGGAAGCCAGGCCCAGGGATGCGATGATCATTGCAGTTTTCATAATTTTTACTCCAACCATGTTGATTGCAGCGGCGGGAGGTTTGCGATGTACCTGGGCCGCTGGAGATATTCTGTATTCAGTTAATAACCGACTGTCGTTAACGCTTATTTATAAAGCTCTGCCGTTGCGTGCCAGTGGTCACCGGTGCGCGCTTCGATAATGCGATAGGAAGAAGCCCCTTCCTCCTGCGCTTTTTTGTTCAGCATTTCGTGCATATCCATCGGGGAAGCACTTACCGCGCCGACGGAAACGGTGCCGATTGACTGACGGCCTTGAGCCTGATCGCTGTTGATTGAATCAGCGGCAAAAGCGCCAAAAGAGAGCACGGACAGGATACTGAGTGCAGCTACGGTTGTTTTGATTTTCATGATGTTCACCTCGTCGAATCTTTTTATTGAGGGCTCTTTGTTTCGTGACCCTCATCACAAAATCAAGTATACACTAATCACCAAAAATATTAATACTGTGCTAATTGTTTTGAGTGTAAATAATTACATAGAAATGTCTTTTTTATAACGTATAAGAATTAGAAATGTCATTTATTAGCCGCAGGCGCCCACTATTTCTAATAAAATCATATGGATGTATGTATTTGATATTTTGTGCGTTTTCGGCCCATTCATTCAGTAAAGGAATGTATAGGCGTGAAAAACCACACTAAATGTTAAAAAAATGCTGCATTTTTTGAAGGGCCCTCCGGCGGCAGCCAGAGGGTGAGGGAGAGGGCTTAGAGTTCTTGCTCAAACAGGACCAGAATCGCGTCGTGCAGATCTTTGACGGTAAAGCCTCTGGCCGGGGTGGTAAAGATGGTGTCATCGCCGGCAATACTGCCGAGGATGCCTTCCGCTTTACCCAGGGAATCAAGAAGACGCGCGATGAGCTGCGCCGCGCCTGGGCTGGTATGGATAACCACGACGGCGTCGTTATAGTCGATGTCCAGTACCAGGTTTTTCAGCGGGCTGGACGTCGTCGGAACGCCAAGCTCGGCAGGCAGACAGTAGACCATTTCCATTTTGGCATTGCGGGTGCGTACCGCGCCAAATTTTGTGAGCATGCGCGAGACTTTCGATTGGTTGATATTATCGAAACCTTCTTCCTGCAACGCCTGGACGATTTCACCTTGAGAGCTGAATTTTTCTTCTTTAAGCAGCAGTTTAAATGCTTTAACCAGTTCTTCTTGTTTTGCCGAACTTCGCATAAGTCACCCAGATTATGGTGGTAAAAACAACATCATTATGCATAATCATGAATTTTTATGCAAATAATCCGCAAGGGGATAAAGTAAATAATGTTATGAAGGGGGCATATTTTAGCAAATAACCCTGCTAAGGAACATGCCTTCATCACGGGGCGTAAATAGCTGTAAAAGTAAATTAAATGTTATGAGATTGGTGTTGTTTTGCCGAACAGGCTGGGTGTATTGTAACCACTAGTCGGTCCGGTACTACGCTTTGCTGGATGGTCAGTCTCAGGGATGAAAATGCGAAGCGGATGCATCGCTGCGCACCAGAACGCATTCTTCAACCATACTTATTGTAATTGTTCATCTTGTGAATTAAGGTCCAGGCGACGGAGTAACGAAAGACTATATTAACCATAATAAGGAGTTTAGGATGAAAGTTGCAGTCCTCGGCGCCGCTGGTGGAATCGGCCAGGCGCTTGCCCTACTACTTAAGACCCAACTGCCTTCAGGTTCAGAACTCTCGTTGTACGACATTGCTCCGGTAACCCCGGGCGTGGCGGTTGATCTTAGCCATATCCCTACCGATGTAAAAATCAAAGGTTTCTCCGGTGAAGACGCAACCCCGGCGCTCGAAGGCGCTGATGTGGTGCTGATTTCCGCTGGCGTTGCGCGCAAGCCAGGAATGGATCGCTCCGATTTATTTAACGTTAACGCCGGTATCGTGAAAAATCTGGTTCAGCAGATTGCCAAAACCAGCCCGCAGGCCTGCATCGGTATTATTACCAACCCGGTGAACACGACGGTGGCGATTGCGGCAGAAGTGCTGAAAAAAGCCGGCGTTTACGATAAGAACAAGCTGTTTGGCGTCACCACGCTGGACATTATCCGCTCTAATACCTTTGTCGCTGAGCTGAAAGGTAAATCCTCATCTGATGTCGAAGTGCCGGTGATTGGCGGCCACTCTGGCGTCACTATCCTGCCGTTACTGTCACAGATTGCTGGCGTAAGCTTCAGCGAACAAGAGGTGGCAGACCTGACGAAACGTATTCAAAACGCCGGCACCGAAGTCGTTGAGGCCAAAGCCGGTGGCGGATCGGCAACCCTCTCTATGGGCCAGGCGGCAGCGCGTTTCGGCCTCTCGCTGGTCCGCGCGATGCAGGGCGAGAAGGGCGTGGTGGAATGCGCCTATGTTGAAGGCGATGGCCAGTACGCGCGCTTCTTCTCACAGCCGCTGCTGTTGGGCAAAAATGGTGTAGAAGAGCGTCGTTCGATTGGCACGCTCAGCGCGTTTGAACAACAGGCACTGGAAGGCATGCTCGATACGCTGAAGAAAGATATCGCCCTGGGCGAAGATTTCGTTAATAAGTAACTGTTCTGATTTGCGAATGATATAAACGAGCGGGCAGCCTTGCCCGCTCGCTGTTTTAAAGCCTCTGCTGGTCCACTCGCCTTTAATTGTTATCAAAATGTGATCGCCTCTGCAACTTCTGCAATCCCTTCCTGATTCTTGATTTTTTGGTCACGCTACGACCGAATTTCCACCCGGCTCTTAAGGCGGCGCGGCTTTTGGCTGGCTTATATTGATTCCACCTTGCCGCCATCACCGGGAAAAACATGACCTCCTTAATGCTAAAGCGCAGTGATTACTTCGCGAGTGCCGCCCATCCGGTGGCGGTGGAACATCGTTGTCCGCAGGATATCTTCCCTCTACATCGCCATGATTTTGATGAAATTGTCATCGTCTGGCGCGGTAATGGACTGCATATCTGGAACGGGCTGCCGTACCGCATTACCTACGGCGACGTGCTGTACGTGACCCAGCAGGATAGCCACTATTATCAGTCGGTCGATAACCTCGAGCTGGGCAACATTCTGTTTTGCCGCGACCGCCTGCGCCTGGGCACCGACTGGCACAATCTGCTGCCCGGCACGGAAACCCACCAGCAAAGCCGCAGCTGGCGATTGACCCGGGAGTCGCTGGCATTAATTCGCCAGCACGTCGAGCGCCTCGCTGGGGAATGCAGCAAGCGGGAGCCCCTCTCTTTACGGCTGACCGAGTCGATATTTCTCGAACTGGTACTTTTGCTAATGCGCCACCGCTATGCGCCGGACACGCTGGCTTCTCGCGCCCGTCAGGATATCGATCTGGTCATTGCCAGCCTCGGCTCGCGGCTGAATGAGAAGTTTGAGCTGGAGTCCCTCTGCGCGCAGCACCAGCTTTCTCCGCGTTCGGTGCGCGACGCTTTCAAACAGATAACCGGTATGACCATCAGCCGCTACCAGATGCAGCGCCGCCTGTGCCGCGCCATTACGCTGCTTGGCACCAGTGAACTCTCCATTGCAGAAGTGGCGGCGGTGAGCGGATTTAGCGACAGCAACTACTTCGCGGTCATCTTTCAGAAAACCTTTAATCAGTCCCCCAGCCACTGCCGGCGAGCGCTGCAGGAACGGGGCCCGGGACGCGGTCATTTTCCTTTCTCAGAAGATTTATCCTCATCAGGAGATAACCTATGAACACACCCGTCGTGCTTAATGCCGCGCTATTTGGTATCGGGCTCAATACCTACTGGCCACAGTTCAGCGGCCTTGAGCAGCGCCTGCTGGGCTATTTGCAGGAGATTGAAGGGCAGCTCTGCGCGCCGTCGATCGATATCATCAACGGCGGGCTGGTCGATTCGCTGGAGAAAAGCGATGCGCTGGCCCGGCGCCTCAGGCAGTTTTCCCCGGACGTCATCGTGATCGCCATCAGCACCTACGCCCTGAGCTCGACGGTGCTGGCGCTGGTGCAGCAGTTTAGCGTGCCGGTGCTGATCCTCGCTCTCCAGCCCGAGCGCTCCTTGCCGTATAGCGTGATTCGCGATCTGCCCGATCGCGGGGCGCGCACCGGCGAGTGGCTGGCGCATTGCCAGGCATGCAGCGCGCCGGAGCTGGCGAACGTGTTTAATCGCGCCGGGATCCGCTGGGAAATGATTGTCGGGGCGCTGCATAACGATCCTCACGTCTGGCGTGAAGCCGGCGCCTGGCTGACGGCGCTGACCCTGAAAAAGCAGCTGGCGCAGACGCAGATTGGCGTGCTGGGCCACTACTACAACGGCATGTACGACGTCTATTCCAACATGACGAACCTCTCGGCAAAGCTTGACGTGCGCTTCCAGCCGCTGGAGATGTGTGAGTTGCTGAGCTGGCGCGAGCAGGTTTCCGCCAGGCAGATAGAAGAGAAGCTGCGGGAAATAAAAGAAACGCTGGTCATCGATGACAGCTGCGATGAGCAGGAGCTGCGGCGAGCCACGCACACCGCCGTCGCCCTCGACAGCCTGGTCCAGGAAAACAAACTACACGCGCTGGCTTATTACTACGAAGGCACGCCGGGCAGCGCCCATGAAAATATTGTCACCTCACTGATTGTGGGCAACACGCTGCTCACCGGACGAGAGATTCCGGTCGCCGGGGAGTACGAGGTTAAAAACGTCATCGCGATGAAAATTCTCTCGCTGCTGGGTGCCGGAGGCTCGTTTGCTGAACCTTACGGCATTGATTTTGATGATGATGTTGTGCTGTGGGGACACGATGGTCCGGCGCATCCGGCCATGGCGGAAGGAGAGGTGCGTCTTGTTCCTTTGCCGGTTTATCACGGCAAGCCCGGCAAGGGGATCTCAATCCAAATGAGCGTACGCAACGGGCCGGTCACCTTTCTGTCGGTGGTAGAAGACGTCAACAACCGGGTGATTTTGCAGTACGCCGAAGGGGAGTCGTTGGCAGGTGAAGTGCTGGATATCGGCAATACCAACAGCCGCTACCGTTTCGCCTGCGGCGCCCGGGCCTTTACCGAAAGCTGGTCGCGCGGTGGGGCTGCTCATCACTGCGCCATCGGCATCGGCCACCACGGTGCAACGCTTGAAAAGCTTGCTGGCCTACTCGGCGTGGCGGCTACCCGCATTGTATAACCGCAAAGGAGAACCTGTATGAGTGCAAAAATTGGTATTTTCGCTATCGGCCTTGAGGCTTACTGGCCGCAGTTTTCGGGCATGAAAGAGCGTCTGATGGAGCACCATCATCGGCTACTGGAAAAATTCTCGCCACGCGACGTCGTTGCCGTCGGGATGGTAGACAACCCGGAAAGGGCGCGGGAGGCGGGGCTGCGCTTTCAGGCGGAAGACGTGGATATTATCTTCTGCCACCTGACAACTTACGCCTCGTCAGAGTCACTGCTGCCGGTCGTGCGCGCGCTGGGCAACGTGACGCTGGTGCTGTTGAACGTGCAGTCAGTACCCGCGCTGGATCTGGATAAAACCCGGACTATCGACGACTGGCTGGGCCAAGGCTGTACCTGCGCCGGTCTGCCGGAAATGACTGCCGTGCTGCGCCGTTTCGAGCATTCTTTTGCGGTGGTTTCCGGCTATCTCGAGGGAGATACGATCCTTGATGAGAAGATGAGCCAGTGGTGCGATGCGGCTAATGCCTGTCGTCGTCTAAAGTCCGGGAATATTGGCATTCTTGGCCGCCCTTATCCGGGGATGATGGATCTCAACGTCGATGAAACGCAGATTTTCCGCACTTTCGGCAGCTATGTGAAGCACCTGAACTGGGAAGACATTGCGGCCAATATTGCTCACGGCTTTAACCAGGACGACATCGAGCGGGTGGGACGGGAGGTGAAAGAGGTGTTCCGCCTGCCGGAGGATCTGGATGAGCAGCACCTGACCTCAATGATTGAGGTCTATCTGGCGACCCGCAAGCTGGTGGACGATCACCGGCTGATTGCGCTGTCGAACCATTTCGAGGTGCAGCCTGGCGGCTATATGCACCAGATAATCTCCGCGTCGAATCCGGTCTTTTCCATGCTGACCCGCCAGGGCATCGCCTGCCCGGTAGAGGCCGACATCAAAACGGCGATCGCGCTGACGCTGATGAAATCCCTGGCCGGCAGCGCGACGCTGACCGAGCTTTACTCGATGGATTTTAACCAGGATCTTTGCATCGTTGGGCACAGCGGGGCGGGCGATCCTGACATCGCCGATGAAAAATCCCTGCTCAAAATGAGCCCGGTCTTCCACGGCAAGCCGGGCAGCGGTTTTCTGACGCAGTTTACCCCGGCTACCGGGCCGGTAACTCTGGCTTCAGTGACTCAGGGGGCCGACGGACAGTACATGCTGGTGCTGGCAGAGGGCGAGTTGGTGGAAGGTAAAACGCTGCAGCTTGGGGATACCAACGCCCTGTTCCGTTTCCGCAAAGGGCTGCGCGCTTTTGTGGATGAGTGGTCCGCCTGCGGCCCGACCCACCACTGCGCCATGGGACGGGGATACCACGCCCAGGCGTTTCATAAACTTGGGCAGCTTCTGAAGATCCCTGTTCACGAGGTGTGATCTTTAGCGCGCACGATCGTCCCGATCCGATTGCCGTAGCGCGCCGTACGACCTGTGGGAAGCCCGTTTTCTCCCATTAATCCTTACTTTTTGTGATACCTGCTATCGCCTGGCCTCCCTTTGCCGAAATTTGGCCCGGGGAGCCTGACTATTCTCTTGTGAGGTTAATATGAACAACTTATCGACCCGTCCCACAACCATCGATCGCGGTAGACGCTACAGCTTTTTGGTCGCCATCGGCGCAAGTATTGGCGGCCTGCTCTACGGCTACGATACGGGCATCATTGCCAGCGCCTTGCTCTTTCTGCGCGAGGATTTTGCCATCGCGGACAACGCCTTTATGCAGTCGGTGGTCACCTCCGCCACGCTGCTCGGCGCGATATTTGGCGCGCTGCTGACCGGCCCGCTCTCGGACCGCCTGGGCCGACGCAGAACCGTCATCGTCATCTCAATATTGTTTGCCTTATTCGCTCTGGGCTGCGCCTTAGCGACCTCTCTCAATATGCTGATTATCATGCGTTTCCTGCTTGGCCTGGGCGTTGGCGGCTCCTCGCAAATCGTTCCGATGTATATCGCCGAGCTCGCGCCTGCCCATCGGCGTGGCGCTCAGGGCGTGCTGTTCCAGATGATGATCTGCGTCGGCACGCTGCTGGCCTACGCCGTAGGCTATCTGCTTGGTCCGTCCGGCGCCTGGGAGTGGATGCTCGGGCTGGCGGTTATCCCGGCGGTGATTTTTATCGTGATGATGCTGTATCTGCCGGAAAGCCCGCGCTGGCTGGTAGGCAAGCAGCAGGCTAAACGGGCGGAGGAAATACTCGTCCGCGTAGGGCGCACCGGACATGAAGCCGCTCTGGAAGTAAAGGAGATAGAGCGACTGCATCGGGACCAGCAGTCGAGTTGGAGAGAGCTGTTTCAGCCCTGGGTGCGGCCCGCGCTGGTGGCAGGCCTTGGCATCGCTATTTTCTCTCAGGCTACCGGCATCAGCGCCATCATCTATTACGCCCCTTCTTTACTGGTCATGGCGCAGTTTGGCAAATCGGTGGCGATCCTGGGTTCCGTCGGGATCGGCGTGGTGCTCACGGTATTTACACTGCTGGGCATTTGGCTGCTGGACGTACTCGGGCGGCGGCGGCTGATGCTGATTGGCCTGCCCGGCGCGATAGTCGTGCTGGCGGTGATGTCGATGCTGTTGCCCTGGTCCGCTCACGCGCAGGAGCTGCTGAGCGACGGCCATAAAATCATCGTGCTGGCCTGCCTGCTGGGATATTTCGCCTTCAACGGCGGCAGCCTGTCGGTGGTGACCTGGCTGTACTGCGCCGAAATATTCCCCCTTGGCGTGCGGGGCAAGGGGACGGCTTTGTGCTCGTTCGCGCTGTGGGTCGTCAATTTCCTTGTCACCCTGCTGCTCTATTTCACGGCGGATGCCCTTGGCATTGGCCTCGTGTTCGGCGCGCTGGCGGTGGTCAATGCGCTCGCCTGGGTCTTCGTATGGCGCTACGCCCCGGAGACGCGGGGAAGAACGCTGGAGGATATTGAACAGAGCCTGCTTAACGGGCAATTCAACTCGCGCGATGCCGCTTCTTCGGGCGTTTTGCTCAATAAAATCAACTCAGATTAAGAGGTCGTTATGGAATTTAAAACAGATATTCCGCAGAGCCAGCGCGCGCTGTTTCTGATGGCGAAAAACAACCTTGAGCTGCGAACTACGGATGTGCCGAAGCCGCAGGCCGGAGAAGTATTGCTGAAAATCGGTTCGGTGGGCGTATGCGGTTCAGACAAGCATTTTTACTTCGACGGCCGATGCGGCAGCGAAATGATTACCGAGCCGATGATTATGGGGCACGAGTTTGGCGGTGCGATTGTGGCGGTGGGGAAGGGCATTTCTCCGCATAGAGTAGGTCAGCGCGTCTCGGTGGATCCGCTGGTGCCCTGCGGCCGCTGCCAGCATTGTTTGCAGGGGAATTACAATATCTGTCCGACGCAGAAATTTTTCGGCGTGCCGGGTACCTACGGCGCCATGCAGCAGTATCTTTGCGTCCCGTCAGGTAATGCGCATGCCATCAGCGAGGCCGTTAGCGACGGCGCGGCGGCGATGGTCGAAACTATTTCGGTTGCCCTGGCCGGGGCACAAAAAGGCCGGATTGGCCTGGGTTCCCGGGTGTTAATTACCGGCGGTGGCCCGGTAGGTTTATTTGCCGTTCAGGTTGCGAAAACGCTTGGCGCGACGGAGGTCGTGCTGGCTGAACCTCAGGAAGGACGGCGCAAAATTGCCCACGAGCTGGGGGCTGAAACGCTGAGCGATCTGGCTGAAAACGATCGGCAGTACGACGTGCTGCTGGAATGCACGGGCGTGCAGTCCGTGCGCCACGACGCCTGTCTGAGCGTGCTTTCCGGCGGCCGGGCAATAATGATTGGCGTGGGCGAGCAGGTGGGAGGCTTTCCTATGTCGGCAGTGATAGAACGCGAAGTCACTGTTCATGGCGTAATGCGCTACAAGTTTACCTGGCCTGCGGTTATTGCGGCGCTGGAGGCGCAGAGGCTGAACGCCGATATCCTGATAAGCCGACGTTTGCCGCTGGCGCGTGCGCAGGAGGCATGGACGCTGCCGGTGGCCAATGAAATTAAGACGATGATCGACGTTAGCGCCTGATTGACGTTAACGTCGATATGACGAGCTAAAGCCCGAGCCTTCGGGCTTTAGTTGGTTGCCGGGTATTCCTGAACGGCGATATGCAGGGTGATTTTCTTATCTTCGCGCATGATCACCACCGGAATTTCTGAACCTGGGCGGATCTCAGCAACCTGATCCATGGTTTCGAGAGCGGAAACCGCGGGTTTGTCATTGACCGAGATAATTACGTCGTTGGCGCGGATGCCGGCCTGGGCCGCAGGCCCTTCAGGCGCAACGTCGTTCACGACGATCCCCTGCAGCTGATCGATTCCGCCGCCCTGCGCATGTAGCGGCGCGATCTCACGACCGCTAATGCCGATGTAGCCGCGGATCACGCGGCCGTCGCGGATCAGCTTATCCATGATCTTAGTCGCCAGCTGGAAGGGGATAGCAAAACCGATCCCTTCCGGCGTTTCGCCGTCGTTGCTTTTATCAAATGAGAGCGTGTTAATGCCCATCAGCTCGCCCAGCGAGTTGACCAGCGCGCCGCCGGAGTTGCCGTGGTTGATAGAGGCATCGGTTTGCAGGAAGTTTTGTCGGCCCGTCGGGTTAAGGCCGATACGACCGGTGGCGCTGATAATCCCCTGAGTAATGGTTTGCCCGAGGTTATACGGGTTACCAATCGCCAGAACCACATCGCCAATATGCGGCACGCGTTTCGGATTAATCGGAATAACCGGCAGGCCGCCGTTGGCGTTGATTTTCAATACCGCAAGATCGGTCAGGGTATCAGAACCGACCAGCAGGGCTTCAAAGACGCGGCCGTCCTGCAGCGCGATGATGATCTGGTCAGCGTCGTTAATAACGTGCTTATTGGTCAGAATATACCCGCGCTGGTCCATGATGACGCCGGAACCCAGGGTCAGCTGATTGTGGCTGGTGCCGTTGAGGGCACGGTTATAGACGTTGACCACCGCAGGCGCAGCCCGGCGGACGGCAGGATTATAGCTGGCGGGCGATTCGTCCGCGCTATCGTACTGGGTCGTCGTCGACAGATGCCATTGACGCAGCGAGGGCATTGCGGCCAGCAGCAGTCCCCCGACGATCAAACCAATGAGTACTGAACGTAAAAGCTTTCCAGGCATGATGCAGATATCGTTGATTAATGGACAGGCGCAGCATAACACGACTTACGGGCGTCGTCTTTCACGTTACCGGCGCGCAGGCTGCGTCCCGTCGCCCGATAGGAATAGCGTATTTCCGGACATCGCGGCGATCGCCATGTCCGGATCCGTCCGTTAGCGCAGCAGGAGATAAATGCTTTCGTTACCGCGCATCACGTTCAGCGCGATGACCGCCGGCTTACTCTCCAGCACCTTGCGCAGCTCGGCGATAGTGTTAATGCGCTCGCGGTTAAGGCCGATGATAATATCGTCCTTATGCAGGCCGACCTGTGCCGCAGGGCTGGCCTTATCGACGCTATCAACCACCACGCCTTTGGTACCGTCCTTCATCTGACCATCGCTCAACGATGCGCCCTGCAGGGCGGGTATAATCAGCTCGGCGCTGGCGCTGGAAGAGGTGCTCTTATCCAGGGTGACCTCAACATTCACCGGCTTACCGTCGCGCAGAAGCCCCAGCTTCACTTTGGTTCCCGGCTCGGTGGTGGCGATACGCGACCGCAGCTCGGCAAAGCTGTTGAGCGGCTTGTCGTTCATGCTGACAATCACGTCCCCGGATTTAATCCCCGCCTTAGCTGAACCGGAGTTCGGCAGCACTTCGCTGACAAAAGCACCGCGCTGAGCGTCGATATTCATCGCCCTGGCGATATCGGCGCTCATTTCAGTACCTTTAATTCCCAGCAGGCCGCGTTTGATTTCACCAAACTGAATCAGCTGCTGAGCGAGGGTTTTTGCCATGTTGCTGGGGATGGCAAAGCCGATGCCGACGCTGCCGCCGCCCGGAGCCAGAATCGCCGTATTGATGCCAATAAGTTCGCCATTCAGGTTCAGCAGCGCGCCGCCGGAGTTACCGCGGTTAATAGAGGCATCGGTCTGAATGAAGTTCTCCAGCCCTTCCAGGTTCAGGCCGCTGCGGCCGAGGGCGGAGATTATGCCCGAGGTGGCGGTCTGTCCGAGGCCGAAGGGGTTGCCGACGGCGACGGCGAAATCACCCACGCGCAGCTTATCGGAATCGGCGATAGCGATTTGCGTGAGGTGGGTTGGTTTTAGCAGCTGCAGCAGGGCGATATCGCTTTGATCGTCGCTGCCGACCAGCTTCGCATCAAACTCGCGACCATCGTTGAGCTGGACGCTTATCTTTTGCGCCTGGCTGATGACGTGATTATTGGTCAGCACATAGCCTTTTTCGGCGTCGATGATAACGCCTGAGCCGAGCCCCTCAAAAGGCTGAGCCTGCTCCTGCGGCGCATTGTCGCCAAAGTATTTTTTCAGCTCTTCCGGCATGTTTTGCGCAGGAGAGGCGGTGCCTTCAACCTGAACGCTAACCACCGCAGGCAGCACTTTTTCCAGCATCGGCGCCAGGCTCGGCAGCGCTCCCTGGCCCGGTACCTGCGTGGGTATCGACGCCGTAGCCGTAGGTATAACGGACAACGATAATCCGATGCTTAACGCTAACGCACTCAACAGCAAAGTCTGTTTCTTCATTAGATGCTGGCTCTCGTAACCTGAGGTGTGTGGAAAATCGTCCCGAATGGCCTGATGTTATTGAATTTTCGACCAGGTAACAACGTGGTCAATGTTTTAAATTGTAGCTGGGATGTAGGGGGGAAGACGGGCGCAGAGAGTGCGCCCGGAAAATATTTTTACGCTAACCGCAGGATTAGTCGCGTTTTGCACCACCGCGCAGCAGGCCGGATGCGCCTTCAGAATAGTCGCGCGGCATCTGCACCGGCGCCTGATCGTTACCGGCTTCTGATTCAGCCAGGCGGTTGCGGAACGGATTAGCCTCCGCCATGGTATCCGGCAGCAGGCTGCTGGAGCTTTTTGCCATATGCTGGTACAGCTGGCGATAGTCATCGGCCATGTTATCCAGCAGTTCAGCGCTGCGCGCAAAATGGCTGACCAGCTCTTCGCGATACTCTTCAAGCTCTGTTTTATTCTTTTCGAGTTCGAACTGCAGCGCCTGCTGTTGACGTAATTTGCGGTTGCCAAAACGCATGGCGACGGCACCGATGATGATACCGACAACTAGCCCAATTAGCGCATATTCCCAGGTCATGTACATCTCCCGTTGTTTTGTGGTTCCGTAGGGTGGCTATGAGGCTCTCCGCCTGCGCCCGATAGTGCCACTATAACCGCTAATTCCACAGAAGTGGAATCCTGGCGTATCATCGCGTAGTGTAGAACGGCCTTTTTTTCGACAATCGTGAGCTTTGACGTTACGATTTTCAAGGAATAACAATTAGATCATGCAAAGCCTGTCCCCAACATCGCGTTACCTTTTAGCTCTCAAAGAGGGCTCTCATCAGCCCGACGACGTCCAGCAAGAAGCGGTAAGCCGCCTCGATACTATCTATCATGAACTGCAGGAAAAACCCGCGCCAACTCCGCAAAGCGGCGGCCTGCGGGCGAAATTTGGCAAACTGCTGGGCAAGCGTGAGCCAGCGCCTGAAACGGGCTCCGCCCGCGGCCTGTACATGTGGGGTGGCGTGGGGCGCGGTAAAACCTGGCTGATGGACCTCTTTTATCAGAGCCTGCCCGGCGAGCGTAAGCAGCGCCTGCACTTTCACCGCTTTATGCTGCGCGTTCATGAAGAGCTGATTGCCCTGCAGGGGCACAGCGACCCGCTGGAGATCCTTGCTGACCGCTTCAAGGCGGAAACCGATGTGCTGTGCTTTGATGAGTTTTTTGTTTCAGACATTACCGATGCCATGCTGTTGGGTGGGTTAATGAAGGCGCTGTTTGCGCGCGGCATCACGCTGGTGGCGACCTCTAATATTCCCCCGGACGATCTGTACCGTAACGGCCTGCAGCGCGCCCGCTTCCTGCCGGCTATCGAGGCGATCAAGCAGCATTGCGATATCATGAACGTCGATGCGGGCATTGATTACCGTTTACGCACGCTCACTCAGGCCCACCTCTGGCTATCGCCGCTCAACGAGCAGACCCGGCAGCAGATGGATAAGCTGTGGCTGGCGCTGGCCGGCGCGAGGCGCGAGCAGACGCCGACGCTGGAGATTAACCACCGTCCTCTGCCCACGCTCGGCGTGGAGAACCAGACCCTGGCGGCGTCGTTCGCTACGCTGTGCGTCGATGCGAGGAGCCAGCATGACTATATTGCGCTGTCTCGCCTGTTCCATACCGTCATGCTATTTGATGTTCCGGTTATGACGACGCAGCTGGAGAGCGAGGCGCGGCGCTTCATTGCGCTGGTTGATGAATTCTACGAGCGCCACGTTAAGCTGGCGGTCAGCGCGGCGGTGCCGCTGCACGAAATTTACCAGGGCGAACGCCTGAAGTTCGAGTTCCAGCGCTGCCTGTCACGCCTGCAGGAGATGCAGAGCGAGGAGTATTTAAAGCGTCCTCATATGCCGTAACGCGCCTTTCTCCCTCTCCCGGCGGGAGAGGGCTGACGCAGATGCGCGAGGGCCCGCTCCGGTCGCGAAAAAACCCAATCCAAATCACATAAAGGGGTCGATCTTTACGCGTGACTTCTCTATAATCTTGCGACCCCACGTTACGAGAAGGTTTTTTTCCCAAAACT